>Ga0272441_10004199_pt1 | contig 26496 bp, 40 predicted proteins | sample SSMProp6N_FD_193582 | JGI IMG/M metagenome (GOLD analysis project Ga0272441, IMG submission 193582) | Marine sediment archaeal communities from Little Sippewissett salt marsh, Falmouth, MA, United States - SSM-Prop-6N | ecosystem: Environmental > Aquatic > Marine > Wetlands > Sediment ... | reverse complement strand
AACGAGAAGGCGAGGGACAACCTCCGGGCGAGCTGGGAGCGGATGCACAAGGGGCTCGACAACGCCCACCGCATCGCCATCCTCGAAGAGGGGATGACCTGGCAGCAGATCGGGATCCCGCCCGACGACGCCCAGTTCCTGGAGACGCGGAAGTTCCAGGTGACCGAGGTGGCCCGCATCTACCAGATCCCGCCGCACATGCTGGGCGACCTGGAGCGGGCGACCTTCTCGAACATCGAGCACCAGTCGATCGACTTCGTGCGGCACACACTGATGCCCTGGCTCCGCCGATGGGAGCTCGAATGCAACCGGAAGCTGTTCGGGCCATGGAGCACGAACTTCTTTGGCGAGTTCCTCGTCGAAGGGCTGCTGCGGGGCGACAGCCGGGCCCGCGGGCAGTTCTACCGCGAGCTGTGGAACCTGGGTGTCCTGTCGGCCAACGAGATTCGCGAGAAAGAGAATCTCAACCCGATTGCCGGGGGCGATCGGTACTGGGTGCCGGTGAACATGGCCCCGGCCGACCGGCCGACCGCCTTGCCGCCAGGGCCGCCGGACCCGGACGAGGACGATGACGACGATACGTCCGACAGCCCTGCCGACAAACCGGACGGCCGGGCCCACCGGGAGCTGCTCGTCGAGCTTGCCCGCCGCATCGTTACCAAAGAGATCAACGCCATGCGAACCGCCGCGAAGCGGCAGGACTTTTGCAAGGCGGTCGAGCGGTTCTACGGCAACGGCAACCACGCCGCGCACGTGGCCGAGGTGCTGACCCCGGCGGCGAGGGCCTACGCCGAGGCCATCGGTCTGCGGGCGGCCGAGACCCGGGCGGCGGTGGTGGCCGCGATGGCCCAACTGGCGATCCACGAGGCGAACGCCGCGCGGCGAGCCCTGGCCGACGGGCCCCAGCCCGAGCGGGTCCTGGCCGAATGGCAGCTCTCGCGTCCCGCTCAACTCGCCGATCACGTGATGAACACCGTGGCCGAGGTGGCGCGGGCGCCTGCATGCCTGCTTGCGCACCGATAACGCGGAGGTTGTTAAAAATGCCGATGCCGAAGCCGAAGAAGGACGAGACGCAGGACGACTTCATCAGCCGTTGCATGGCCGACGGCGTGATGCAGTCCGAATACCCCGACAACGACCAGCGACTGGCCGTCTGCTACGACCTGTGGCGCGGGACCGAGACGAAGCAGCTCGTCGTTCCAGGCGACGTCGAGCAGCGGTTCATGGCAGCCGGCGAGCTGCGGATCGAAGAGCGATCCGACGGTGACGACGGCAAGGCTCCGGTGATCGTCGGCTACGCCGCCGTCTTTGACAAGCTGAGCGAGGACCTCGGCGGCTTCCGGGAGCGGATCGCCCCCAAGGCCTTCGCCGAGAGCCTGAAGGCCGGGGACGACGTCCGGGCGCTCATCGATCACGACCCGGGCCGAATCCTCGGGCGGACCAAGGCCAAGACGCTGTCCATGGCCGAGGACGACCACGGCCTGCGGGTGAAGATCGAGCCCGGCGACACAACGGCCGGCCGCGACGTCCTGGAGAGCATCAAGCGGGGCGACCTGGACGGCATGAGCTTTGCCTTCCAGACGGTGAGCGACCGATGGGAGACGAAGGACGGCGAGGAGCTGCGGACGCTCGAAAAGGTCCGCCTGATCGACGTGTCGGTCGTGACCTACCCCGCCTACCCCGACACGTCCGTCGCCGTGCGATCTCGCGAGCAATGGCGCAAGGCCGAGCCCGAGAGGAAACCCGCCGCCTTCCCCGATGGCATGAGCCTGGAGGACGCGGCGAAGCTGCGGGCCGAGGCGGATCAGTACGCCAGCAGGTCGCAACTGGAAACGGACATCGCGCGACACAGCCATTGAGCACGCACAACGACGCTCGCCGCTCGGCCGTCGTCGGCTGGTGAGCAGAGCTTCCACACAACCAGGCGAACTCGCCGCCGCTGAGCCGTTGTTCGGCGACGGAGGCACGGGTCGCGACAGTTCACGGGTGAAAGAAATGACCACGATCGAGGAATTGAGGGCTCGTCGACTGGCCGCCTACCAGGCGGCCAACGAGCTGTACGCCAAGGCCGATGAGGAAAGTCGTCGCCTGGACGACGACGAGGCCAACCGCTACGCAGAGCTGATGACCGAGTTCAAGACGTTGACGGACGAGATCAGCCGGCGTCAGCAGCTCGAAGACGCCAAGGGCCTGATGGACGGAACGTCCGGGCGATCCGTGCCCTCCGACCCGGACTGGATCAGTCGGACGGACGGCAGCCGCCAGGAGCGGCGACCGCAGCGGTTCCGCTACAGTCGGCTCCGCGCCTTCAAGGGGGCGCGTGCCGATGAGGACGCCTACCGTGCCGGCCAGTGGTTCCGGGCGGCCATTCTCGGCAACCAGCAGGCCCGCGACTGGTGCCGTGAGAACAACATCGAGCTGCGGGTGATGACGACCGGTAAGAACGCGGCAGGCGGCTACGTGGTGCCCGTCGAGCTCGAGTCGGCCATTATCGACTTGCGCGAGGAGTACGGCCTCGCCCGGCAGGAGTGCCGGATCCGACCCATGGGCTCGGACAACCTCCTGGTGCCCAGGCGAGCGGGCGGGATCACGATGTACGCCATCGGCGAGAACACGGAGATCACGGCCTCCGACAAGAGCTGGTCGAACGTCGAGCTCGTCGCCCGCAAGTGGGGGGCGTTGACCCGGATGAGCACCGATCTCGCCGACGACGCCATCATCAACATGGCCGACGACCTGGCCGATGAGATGGCCTGGGCGGCCGTGAAGAAAGAGGACGAGTGCCTGATCGACGGTGACGGCACGTCGACCTACCACGGAATCGTGGGATTCCGGGCGAAGATGGTGGACGGCAATCACGCCGCCAGCTACGCCGACGCGACGGCCGGCGACGATCAGTTCACCGAGCTGCTGCTGCCGGACATCATTTCGCTGGTGGGCAAGCTGCCCGGCTACGCCCACTTCAACGCCAAGTGGTACATGTCGTACTACGCCTACGGCTCCTGCGTCCTGCGGCTGCTGAGCGCCCTGTCCGGCAATGCGATGCAGAACATCGCCGACGGCATGACGCCGCAGTTGCTCGGCTACCCGATCAAGCTGTCGGCGGCGATGCCGTCCGCGACGAGCGCGTACAACGAGCTCGTGATGATCGCCTTCGGCAACATGCGGCAGGCGGCCGATCTCGGCGATCGGCGGGGCATCACGCTCCGTACCAGCACGGATCGGTACCTCGAGTACGACCAGATCGGCGTGCAGATGACGGAGCGGATGGACATCAACGTCCACGACCTCGGCGACGCCTCGACGGCCGGCCCGCTGGTCGGCCTCCGCGGCAATACCTCCTGATCTCACGCACAATGTGTCCGTGAGGATTCTCCCGGAGCCGCCAGGTCCCGGGCGGCGCAGCGATGCCCGCCCGGGGCCGGGCTCTTTGGGTTTCACGACAGACGACAGACACCCGCGACGTTCGGCCACCGGCCAACGCGGACAGGAACTGCCAGAAACCTCCGAGGCCCCGCGTTCCCGGGCGTGGCGTTTCCGTGGCCACGCCCGGGCCGGGGCGGCGCGGAACTACCAGAAACTGACGGCGCCTTGTGAGTTGGCAGGGCGTCCCGGCACTACCAGAAACAGGAGCGAGAAATGGTTCCTTACGGAAAGCAAGTGGTCGCGATCAACGACATCGAGGTCACCAACGGCGAGACCGCGACCGGCAACATCGATACTCTCGGCTTCGACTTCGCGACGATCGACGTCGTGATGACGACCTCGGACGATGCCACCAACAACCCCAGCACGCTCAAGCTGCAGGAGTGCGACACGACCGTCGCCACCAGCTTCGCCGACATCTCCGGCGCGGTGGGTGACACGGACTTCGACGTCCCGGCCGCCCTCACCGAGGGCAACTACGGGGTGAAGTTCAACGTCGACTGCCGCGGGCGGAAGCGGTACCTCCGCGTCGTGGTCACCCCGCTCACCACGCAGGGCATCGTCGCGATCGCCAACCTCTTCCGAGGCGACGAGGGCGCGATCAACACCACGATCGCAGGCGTCAAGGCCCTGGTGAACCTGTAGCCGTGATCTGGCTGGCAAGTTGGCCGCGGAGCGGCAACACCCTCGCGCGGCTCATCATCCAGCATTGCTGGGACCGCGACTGCCCGTCGATCTACAACGAGCCGATGCTGGACGGGCTGCTGCCCAACCGGAGGGCCTACGTCAACCCGCCGGTGCCCGGCATCACGATGCGGTTCCATCTGCCTGGCGCCGTGGTCAAGACCCACCGGTGGCCGATCGAGGGCGACGACCGTCCCGCGATCTACGTGGTCCGGGACGGTCGGGACGCCTGCTGCTCGATGGCGGCGATGTACAACCGGCCCGTCCGCTACGTGATCGACGGTCTGCCGAGCTGGCAGCGGTGGGCGGAACACGTCGCCCGCTGGGCGCCCTGGCCGGGCGGCCGGCCGAATACGCTGCTTGTACGCTACGAGGACTTGCTCGAGCGGCCCGGCTGGGCGATCGGTGAGATGGCAAAGACACTGGGGCCGCCCGTCCGCACGGACTGGCGCAACGACTTCGATCGCTTCCGCCGTCTGGTCCCGAAGATCTTCCGCAAAGGGCGGATCGGGACGTGGCGGCACGAAATGAGTGCCGAGGACGAGGCACGCTTTTGGGAGATACATGGATGGGCGATGGAAAGGTTGGGCTACGCGCGGACGGCGACGACAGCGCCGCAAAACCTCTGAAGCTGAATCTCGGGTCGGGGATCTCGCACATCCCCGGCTACGTGGCCGTGGATCACCGGCGAGGCGGCGAGGCGGTGCCGCTAAAGTACCCCGACGATTCGGTGGCCGAGATCCGCGCCAGCCACCTGCTGGAGCATTTCAGCCACCAGCGGACGCCCGAGATCCTCTGTGACTGGATCCGGGCGCTCGAGCCGGGCGGGCTGCTGCGGATCGCCGTGCCAAACTTCACCGCGATCGTCAAGCGATACCATGAGCCAGGGCACGACGATCCGATCGAGGCGTGGCTGATGGGCGGCCAGGGCGACGAGGACGACTTCCACCGATCGATCTTCAACGAGCAGAAGCTCCGCGGCCTCCTGGAGGCGGCGGGGCTCGAGCAGATCGAGCCGTGGACCACGGAGGTCGGCGACTGTGCGAGCCTGCCGATCAGCCTGAACCTCCAGGGCCGCAAGCCGATGAGCATGCACGGCCAGCCGGCGTTTCCAGTGGTCCAGCCGGCCTCGGCCCCGAAGCCGACCACCTACGGGCCGCGCGATGATCTGCATGTCTCGGCGGTGATGAGCATTCCGCGGCTGGGCTTCCAGGACAACTTCTTCGCGGCCTTCCAGGCCTTTCTTCCGCTGAAGATCGGGCTCAAGAAGGTTTCTGGGGCGTTCTGGGGGCAATGCCTCGAGCGTGGCATGGAGCAGACGGTCGAGGAGGGTGCCGGGGCGATCCTGACGCTCGACTACGACAGCGTCTTCACCGTGGACGACGTCCGCCGGCTTTGCGAGCTGTTCGCCGCTCACCCGGAGATCGATGCCCTGGCCCCGGTCCAGATCCACCGTCACACGCCCTATCCGATGATGACCATCCAGGGCGACGACGGGAAGAACCGCGACAAGGTCGCCATGGAGGAGTTGCAGCAGGAGCTTCTACAGGTGACGACGGCGCACTTCGGCCTGACGCTGATCCGGACGGAGAAGCTCAAGGCGATGAAGAAGCCGTGGTTTCACAGCCGCCCGGGCCCCGACGGCCGCTGGGACGAGGGGCGGGTCGATGACGACATCTGGTTCTGGCGGTGGTGGCATAAGCTCGGCAACACCCTCTACCTGGCCCCCCGCGTGGTGATCGGCCACGCCGAGCTGATGATCGGATGGCCGGGCCGGCCGGGTCCGGAGGCGAAGGCCGTCTGGCAGACGCCCAAAGACTTCTGGGAGAACGGTAAACCCAAGGACGCCTGGCAGTAGCCGCCGGCAACAGAGCAGGAGACAACGATGAAGATACGCTTCCTCGCGAACTATGCAGGCTACCCGACGGGTCACCTGCTGACCCTCAAGCCCGGGCAAGAGAGCTTCGGCCGCGACCTGATCGGTCGGGGCGTCGCGGAGGCGGCCGACGACGGCAAGCGGCCCCAGCCCGCACCCGAGCAGGCCCCGGCCGTCGAAACGACCACGGCCGAGCCGTCGGCCGAGCAGGCGGCCCGACCGGTCGGCAAGCCCCGGAAGCGGCAGGCGGGCCGCCGCAAGACGACGTGATGAAACTGTCCCGCACAACCGACGCCGCGACGGAGCCCGTCACCCGGGCCGAGGCGAAGCTGCATCTGCGCCTCGACAGCTACGACGAGGACGACCTGGTCGACCGGCTGATCACCGCCGCCCGCCAGCAGTGCGAGCAGCTCGCCGGCCGGGCGTTCATCGAGCAGACCTGGACGATGTATCGCGACGGGTTCTGGACCGGCAAGCTCTATTTGCCCCGTCCGCCGCTGCAGTCGGTGACGTCGATCAAGTACCAGGACGGCAACAACGCCCAGCAGACGCTCGCGGCGGCGACCTACTACGTCGACACGGCGGCCGAGCCCGGCGCGGTCAGCCTGGCCTACCAACAGACGTGGCCGAGCACCTACGGCGAGGTCAACGACGTCGAAATCATCTACGTCGCCGGCTACGGCGACGAGGCGGCGGACGTCCCCGCGACGGACCGCCAGGCGATCCTCCTGGCCGTCGGCCACCTCTACGAGCACCGCGAGGCGACCCTTGTGGGCCAGGCGGCCAGCGTTCTGCCCATGGGCGTGCGAAGCCTGCTGGCCGTCGAAGGCATCCGGGACTACCGATAACCAACCGATGCAGGGCGGACGACTTCGACATCGCGTCACGGTCCAGGAGCCTGTTGAAAGCCAGGCCGACGACGGCCAGGTCACCGTCACGTGGTCGAAGATCGGCGTCCGCTGGGCCGCCGTCGAGCCGGTGCGAGGCCGCGAGATCATCGCCAACGAGCAGCTCATCGGCGAGGTCTCTCACAAGGTGACGCTTCGCTACATGAAGACGCTGACCGCGCGGCATCGCTTCCTCTACCGCGATCGCGTCCTGGAAATCGTCCAGATGATCAACCCGGGCGAGCAGAACCTCCTGCTCGAGTGCCTCTGTAAGGAGGTCGTCTGACGTGGGCGCGAGCATGACCATGGACCTCGAGGGCGACAAGGCCCTCCAGCGGAAGCTCGAGCAGATCGAACCGAAGCTTCAACGCAAGGTGATCCGCCAGGCGGTGCGGGCGACCGGCAAGGTCGTCCTGCCGGAGGCGCAGGCGAACGCCATCAGCATGGTCGGCGGCGACATGGGCAAGCTGCTCAAGCGGCACCTGGGACTTCGCACGTACAAGAAGCACCGGCGGGGGACCTACGCCATGCGGATCGCCATCTCGCCGGAGGCGAACGACCAGCTCGTCCACGTCAGCCGATGGACGGGTCGATCCTACATTCCGGCCGCCATCGAGTACGGCCACGAGGCCCCCGACGGCAGCCACGTGCCCGCGATCCCGTTCATGCGGAAGGCGTACGTGAGCCACGGCCGCCGGGCGGTGGACGAGGGCGTCAAGACCCTGCACGCGGGCGTCGAGCGCGAGGCCGCCGCCGGGGTCAAGCAACGATGAGCATCGAGACCGGCATCGTGGCCCTGCTGCGGGCGGACGAGGACGTGGCCGCCCTGGTCGTGGCCCGTATCTACCCGCTGACGGCCCCGCCGGGGGCGAGTGCCCCATATATCGTGTATCAGCGGGTGGCGACCCCCAAGATACGGAGTCTTGAGGGGGAATCGGGCTGGGCGGGACCCCGCTTCCAGCTCACGATATGGGCGTCGAGCTACGCGGGCGCCCGGACACTGGCCGACCACGTGCACGATTGTTTGGCCGACTACAGCGGCGAGGCGGATGACGTCACGGTGATCCATGGCGCCTTTGTCGATGAGGACGACGTGCAGCAGGCCCCGACGGACCTGGACCAGCGGCGGTTCTACGGCATCCGCCAGGACTGGGATTTTTGGCACGAAGAGTAACCTGCGGTACAGATAGGAGTAACGAACGATGGCAACTGCGGGAACCAGAGGATGGGGCTGCCTGCTCAAGAAGGGCGGCACGACCGGGACGACCGTCGCGGAGGTCGTCTCCATCGACGGGCCGGGGATCGATCGCGGCATGGTCGACCTGTCCAACATGGACTCGGCGAGCGGCTGGAAGGAGTACGCCGGCGGCATGATCGATCCCGGTCAGATCACCTGCGAACTCAACTTCCTGCCCGGCAACACGACCCACACCGCCCTCAAGGCCGACCTGACGGCCACGGCGACCAGCTACGCCCTCGTCTTCAACGACGCGGCGACCACGGCCTGGACCTTCAACGCACTGGTCCAGAGCCTGTCGCCCTCGGCGTCGGCCGAGGACAAGCTGGGCGCGACGGTGACCTTCCAGCTCACCGGGGCGATCACCTGACACCTGACACCTGACGGCGACGGGTTGATTCGCATCGGGCCCGGAGGCCCGGAAAGGACACGACGATGGGATTTTTAAGCAAAGACCAGATCCTCGCGGCCGAGGACCTGCCACGCCGCGAGGCCGCCGTGCCCGAGTGGGGCGGTGGGGTCTGGCTGCGGACGATGACCGGGGCGGAGCGGGATGCCTTCGAGGCCTCGCTGCTCGCCGGGGCCGACGGGGACCGCAACCTGGCGAACCTGCGGGCCCGCCTGCTGGTCCGCACACTGGTGGACGCCAAGGGCAACCGGCTCTTCGCCGACGACGACGCCGGGCTGCTGGGCGAGAAGTCCGCCGCCGTGCTCGACCGGCTCTTCGCCATCGCCCAGGAGATCAACGGCCTGCGGGCGGCGGACGTCGAGGAGCTGGCAAAAAACTGAGGCGGCGGCCGGCGAGGCGGTTCTACTTCCGCCTGGCCGCCCTCCTGAGCCGATCCGTCCGCGAGCTGCTGACCACCGTGGACGCCCGCGAACTGGCCGAGTGGGCGGCGTACTTCCACGAGGAGCCCTGGGGCGAGGAGCGGGCGGACCTGCGCAGCGGGCTGATCTGCGCGGCGATGGCCAACGCCTGGCGAGGCAAGCGGGGCCGAGCCTACAAGCCAGGCGACTTCATGCCGCTGGTGCAGGCCGGCCGCAAGGCGCGGACGCCGGGCGAGATGAAGCGGTTTCTGGGCAACTACTCCCAACTGATCCCGGGATCCCTGGGGCGAGCGACAGCTTGTCAAAACGATGGCGACGATCGGTAACCTCCTGATCAACCTGCGGGCGAACACCGGACCGTTTGGCCGGCAGATGCGCGGCGCGCAGAAGCACGTCAGCGGCTTCCAGAAGTCCGTCAACACCCTCAAGACCACCATGAAGGGCCTGGCGGTCTACTTCGGCGCGCGGATGCTGCTCGGCAAGGTTTCTGAGGCCGTCCAGCTCTTCCGCGAGCAGGAGCAGGCCACCGCCCGGCTCTCGGCGGCCCTGGGCAACCTCGGCGTGGACGCCCGAGCGGCCACCAAAGACTTCGAGGCGTTCGCCGCGGGGATCCAGAAGCAGACGACGCTCGGCGACGAGGCGGTGATCGCCCTGGGCGCCCTGGGCGCGGGGCTCGGCAAGCTGTCCGGGCAGCAGCTCAAAGACGCCACCACGGCGGCGATCGGCCTGTCCAAGGCCTTCGGGATCCAGCTCGAGGCGTCGATGCGGCTGGTCGCCCGGGCGGCGATCGGCGATACGGCGATGCTGACCCGCTACGGCATCAAGCTCAACGAGTTGCTCAGCCCGTCGCAGAAGTTCAACGAGCTCCTGCGGATCGGGGCGGACAACTTCCGGGTCGCCCAGGCCGAGGCAGGGACGCTGACCGGCCAACTTGATCAATTAAAAAACACCTGGTCGGACATGCTTGAATCGGTTGGTAAGAAGACCATGGAGGTCGCCGCAGGCTGGAAGTACTTTATCGACCAGGCTCGCGGCAAGCAGGGGGTGCCGATCGAAGAGCAGTTGCTTAAGGAGCGCATGGATACGGCTCGGGTGCTTCTAGATCACTATGATCAAGCACTTGCCGAGTTCCGAGCGAACCCATGGGCCCATCCACAGGAACAACTCGCTTCGTTGCGGGCCATGGATGACATGTTGGTGAAGATGGTGGCCAATTTCCGCATGCTCAAGTACCAGGGGGCACTAACGTTGGGAGGGATAGGGGAAGGTGCCGCGCAACAAAAGCGAGGGATCCTCGCGGGAATGATTCAACAGGTTGAGGCAAAAGCCCTACAGCGCAGCCTGCAGGATATATGGGGAAACGCCTGGTTCCACATTCGCAAAGAGTACGGGCGCGTCCAGGACGAGATGACCCAACTGGCCGAACGCAAGGCCGAGGAGCGGGCGGCGGTCGAGAAGCGGCAGTTCGACCGAATGGCGGCCGAGCGGGACGAGACGGCGGCGCTGATGGCCGCCGCATACGAGCGCGACCAGGCCGGGCAGGGCCGCTTCGGCCAGTTCCGGCAGATTGAATCGGCCCGGCTGGCCGTCGAGGGGCTGTCGGTCGGCGCCCGCGACCCGATCCAGAAACTCAACGAGCAGCAGGTGACCGAGCTGCGGCGACAGACCGGGCTGCTCGAGCGGATCAGCGGCGACGGCGGGGCCCTCATCGGACCGTGAGACCGTGAGACGATGAGATTATGAGTAGCGTGACCTGGGACATCCTCGAGCAGACCCGGCTGCAGCGAGACGCCGCCGGCGACCACCCCGTGCGGGTGGCGATCGTGACGGGTCTGTCGGCGGTGAACGCCTACGAGCGACAGACCGAGGCGGCCGACGCGCTCGGGCTGAGCATCAACGATCCGCATCCGGAGATCGCCACCGCCCGGCTGCAGCGGATCGACGTCGAGATGGTCAGCCACGACACCGCCCGCTGCACGCTGACCTACGATCACCGCGACGCCGCCGACGAGGCGTCCGGCGGCGAGGAAGACTCGGACATCGAGGTCGGGGCCTCGCTCGTCGGTGAGGAGGTCAACACCGACATCAACGGCAACGTGATGACTGTTTCCTATGCCGATCACCCGGACCAGTCGGGCCTCGTCAGCCGCCTGCGGCCCGAGGTGACGATGAACTACACCCGCCGCGAGTCGTCCTCGCCGGGTGCGAAGGCACGCAGCTACGTCGGGACGGTGAACGACGGGGGCTGGAAGTTCGATCCCGGCTCCGCGGCGAGGACCTGGCTGTGCACCGGCATCGTCGGCCGATCCGCCGACGGGGGGGATTCCTGGCAGGTGACCTACAGCTTCCAGTACAACCCGGACGGCTGGGGGGCCCGGGTCATCTGGATGGACCCGGACACGGGCCGGCCACCGAGCGACCTGGTCGACGGCACGGGGATCAAGACCTACCAGATCTACGAGCCCAAGGCCTTCAACGGCCTTGGGCTCTGAGAGGAGCTTGCGATGGGACTGTCGCGAACGGACGGCGACCACCACGTCGCCGGGACGCTTAGCTGCAACGAGCTGCGGATCCCCGCCGGGACGATCGTCGACGCGGACGTCGGCGGCGCCGCCGGGATCGCGGCCACAAAGCTCGTCCACCAGCACGCCCTGACCTACCGGCAGGACGACGGGACGGACGTGGCGACGGCGACGGTGCCGATCTACACCGTCTACGGCTCGACGGCGGAGATCGTGGCGTTCGAGGTGGTCTGCCAGGACGCGCCCGCCGGCGGCGCGAAGCAGTTCACGGTGGACCTGCAGTCGGCCAGCCAGACGGCGACGACGCTCGCCAGCGTGCTGTCGGCGGCGGTGACGGTGGACACCACCGTGGCGGACTACGAGGTTTGCTCCGGGACGATCTCCGACGCCGACCTGGAAGACGGGGAGACGCTGGCGATCGTCGTCACTGCCTCCGGCACCACCGGCACGCAGGGCCAGGGGCTGATCGCCACCTGCACGCTGCGAGAGGCGGCCTCCTAACCCCGATGGCCAAGATTCCCCACTTCGAGGCCGGACAGCGCCGACTGTCCGCCGCGCACCTCAACCGCCTGGTGGACGTGTGCAACGCCTTCCTCGGGCTGACGGGCGACGGGGTGATAGAGATCTCGCACGTGGGGACCGGGGCGACGGCCCGCGTCAACCCCAACCGCCTCGCCGAGAAGCTGTCGAAGCGGAAGCACGTGATCCCCTGCCTGGTAACCAAGGACGGGGGGGTGGCCGGCTCATCCTCGACCGAGTGCAGCTACACCTACACCGTCAAAGACCTGGACGACGCGACGGTCCTACGGCAGAACGCTTATGTTGCAGCGACGGGGATGACTCCTGAGAAACCACGGCATCATAACTGCGCCTATTGGTATGCAGGCGAAGCCCGGGATGCCCCGGGCGGGGCGACAAGCCGTTACGCTATTGCCTGCCGCGCCTCTGATGGCACGCTCAAGCTGTTAGTTGCCTTCGGCGAGACGCCCAAGACAGAAGAGTGTTGGGAGTAACCGAGGCATGGGTGACGGAATCCAAATATCTGGGGGCCTTTTGCTGGTCGCTAAGGGGGGTGTTGCCACAAGAGATTACTGCTGCTGGTGCCGAGGGGAACAGCCATCGCTTACGGTGACCGTTTCCGGCTCGTGTGCCGACCAAGAAGGGTGCGAAGAACGGGGCGGCACCTATCAGTGGGACCAATACATACTGGATACTTGGCGATGGCGGCATTCCGAAACGTCGTCACCGCTGGTGATAATCAAAATCACCGGCGGATGGAGAATCTACGTTGATGGCTTCACGTTTGTGGATGACATGACCGTCGCGGACATGCAATGCGTATGCGGTCTGTTCGTGGGAACTGTGGAGGTGCAGGGACAGGGTGACTGCTCCGGCTGCACGGCGACGGTAACATTCTAATGGGGTGCGGCGGCAAGACGACCAGGCCCCGCAACAGCCAACGCAAGACGATGCTGGCGATGCACGCCCGGCTCCTGGGGTCACGCGGGCGCGAGGCGGCTGCCGCCGCCCTGAGCCTGCACCGCCTCAACCAGTGCTGCCACGCCTCCACCTGCGGGCGGCTGTGCCCCCACCTGATCAAGGGCCCGGGCATCGAGCAGATCCGCTGCGAGCATCGCCTGGAGGCCATGCTGTACGACCTGCTTGAAGATCCCGAGTTCACCTGTCCGGAGGGGCTCTTCTGATCACGGGGATCACCGATGGAACTGACTGCTGAAACCCAGGCCTACATCCGCGAGGTCGCCTACCAGGCGGCCGAGGCGGTCTACGCTCGCCATGACGAGCTCGAACAGGCTCGCCTCGATCTTCATGCGGCGCAATGTCCGGCGAGGCGGAAGACGGACCGGCTGATGTGGATGACCATCGGCGCGGCACTCAGCAGCGGGATCGGCGGCGGGCTGGTCGGCGGCTGGATCAGCAAAATGCTCCAGCAGGTGCAGTGACTCCTGTTACCGGCAGACCCTTTCAAGGAGCAGCACATGGAAACGCGACATGCGAGTCGGCACAGGGGGGACGGATTCGCCCTGGCGTTGCTGGCGGTGACGTTGGTGGCGATGGCGGTTCTGCTGGGCGGCTGCCACCAGCCGCCCGAGGAGATCAGGGCGGCCCTGTACACGGCCGAGTCCGCCCTGAATGCCACCGTCGAGGAGGCGAAGGCCGCCGAGAGCTATCCCTGGCGGGCACCGCCCGGCGAGACGGTCGAGGACAGGGCGGCTCGCCAGCACGTGGCGCTCGAGCTGTGGCTGCGGATGGCCGAACAGGCGGCGGCGAACTGCAAGGCCGTCGCCGACTACTTCGAGGCGGGCCGTCTGACGCCTCTTCCCGATGAGGGTGGAGGGGGTGATGGCGGATGAGTGCGGAGAACGGCAGCGCGGCCGACAATCAGGCGGCGATCATCGCGGCACTGACGGCGAAGCTGATGGAGCTGCTGACGGACGCCTTCGGGGACCACCCGGAGCTGCTCGGGCCGATCGCCGAGATCCTGCCGGGCCTGATCGACCTGGCCGCGACCGAGTCGATGCTGGAGGTCGAGCGGGTGCTCGCCGGCCTGGGCGCGCGGCGGGACCGGGCGGCGTGGGACCTGCTGATCCGGCGGGGCACCGCGGAGCAGCGCGTGAGGCTGATGGAGAGCACCCGCCAGGCGGCGATCGCGGCGACGGTGCGGAAGATCCAACGGGAGCGAGCACAATGGGAAGTCCTGCTGGCCATTCTCAAGGCGGGCGGCGCCATGCTGCCGCTGCTGCTGGCCCTCTGATTTCTGCGGCGGGCGTCCTGGCGGGGCTCCTGGCGACGTCGTGCTCTGCCCCGGTCGATGTGTCGCCCGGGGCCGTTCGGGCTGCCGGGGCGTCTGTCGAGGCTCGCGGCGACCTGGACGTGTGCGTGGACGCCCCGGACGAGCATCGGGCCACCGCTGGCGACCAGGCGGCGGGCGACGGCGGCTGGAACGTCGGGGCCGTGGTGATGGACGGCGGGACCGTGGCGTTTCTGGCGGCGGCGGCGGTGGCGATCGTGTGGATGGCGATCGTCGGGCGACGACGGCAGGCGGCCCTGGAGACCGTCGTGGCGAACTCGATGGCCCAGCCGGACGGCTGGAAGCGCCGCGTAGAGGCCCAGGCTACCGCCCGGAAGGCCGAGAGCGAGCTGCACCGGACGGTGAGACGCATGAAGGCCAAGGCCTGGTCGGCCAAGTTCGACCCCTGACCCCTGCCCACTGTCCCCTGTGCCCTGACTCCTGTCAAAAATCCCCGGGCCGTGTGGCGCGGCCCGAGCGTGTCCGGTAAGAGCGCCGCGCGGGTTCCCCCTCCTTTCCCGCGTCGGCGCTCTTGCTATGCGCAGCGAGGACGTGATGGAAACCGGCGGCACGATCAGTCGGATGGCTGACGAGTTCCGCACCGTGGCGGGCCACAGCCCCTGGTGCGAGCGGTGCCGGCGGTTTCTGCTGGCTGGCGGAAGCTGCCCAGGCGTGCGGCCGGGTAAGGACAACCCCGGCGGGCGCGAGGCGCCGATCTGCTGGGCGGCTATGCCCCCGGCTGCTGGCGCTGAATCTTCCGAAGGGTCTGGCAGGCCTGGGCGGCGGCGCACATGAGCCAGCCGCCGACCCAGAGGATCTCCGGATGCAGCCCGGGCACGGCGAAGGCGATCATCGTCCCGAACAGCCAGGTCGCACAGCCGAGAAACAGCAGGATCATCTCGCCGATCATGGCAAACTCCCTTCGTGAGTATGATAGAACGTTGGCGTGAGAAGTGAAGAAAAAAGATAAAAAAGACTTGACAGGGTAACCGATGACCTCTACCGTGATAGCGATGACCTACCGATACGACATCTCGCGGCTGGAGAAGGCCCGGCTGCTGAAGGGCTGGTCGATGGTGAAGCTGGCCGAGCAGTCGGGGCTCGCCTGGACGACCGTGCAACGGGCACTGACCGGCGGCGGCGTGGCCGAGGCGACGGTGGCGGCCCTTGCCAAGGCCCTCCGCGTGCCGATGGGCGAGCTGGTCGTGGCGGACGATCGGGGGGATGAGACATGATTTCTCGCCCCGGCCCGTCCGATAAGATATGTTCGTCCGGCGGTCGAAAAACTGCCGTTACGCCTGCGTATATATGGTACTATGGGAGCAACCGGCTCTTGCGGCCTGCATGCGTCTCGCTGCTCCTGCCCCCAGGGGATCGCTCAACAGGGGAGCCGTTCACCGTGGCCTCACGGACGGCTCAACCTCAGGATGGAACCGCGGGGATTCCTCATCGTGTCCGCCCAAGCCCTCTGTATGACGTGCCGCGCCCGCTGGGTATGGACCTGGCCCGCGCCCCTTACCGAGTGCCGCTGCCCACGATGCGGCGGCCGGCTCCGACGAGACGACTGGCGAATCCATGCCAAGAGCTTCGCCGTCGGCTCCCTGGACGTCTGGAAGCTGCGGACGCCACGCCAACCGGTGATCCGCGACGGGGGGGGCGCCGATGACCCGACGCCACCGACGGCGCGCCCCCGCCACCGACGGCCCGCACGTACAGCCTGACCCGGGGCCCAGGCCCACAGTTGTCCCAAAAACCGACGCCGGATGCGGCGCCTCGACGGCACCACCCTGGCTCCGGACTCTCCCGACCGGACGCCATGCTGAGGCGGTGGCCGCCCAGCCATGCAGCCCGCCAGCACGCCCGACGGGCGCCGCCCGGCGATCGGGAAATCCCTGCCATCCAACTGCCCTGCCCGCCCGGCAGGCAGACGCGCTTCCGTTACGCCACACTGCCGCTCGTGCGGCAGGATCAAACGGTGAGCGGCGGGTCCGCCCGAAACACCGCTAGCCACTCCTCTGTCACCGTCGGAGCGGCCCGCTGCTCACCGGGAAAGGAGTTTTCTGGCATGGTTCTCGCAACCGCGGGCGTGATCATCGGACTGGTGGCGGCGGTCCTGCTGCTCGCCCTCATATGGGCGATCTGCGAGGCCGAGGACGAGCATCTGATCGGGCGACAGTGACCACACGCCTCATCATCACGTTGGACAGCAGCGGCCAGGTCCGCATCGAAGTGCTCGGCCAGGCCGGCTGCCCAGGAATGGAGACGCGGGAGATGCCCCGGCAGGCCGCGGAGCCGGGCGACGTCGAGGATGTACCCGAAAGCACGGACAGAGCCCCTGTCGGCTGTCAACCAACCACGGACGGGACGACCCGTCCGGGGCACTGCAAGCGCGAGCGTAACAGCGGCCAGGATGGCCGCGACGACGGCAGCCAGGGACCCACGGCCGATCTCGATGTCGCCGGGGCATCTCCTGCGTCTCCATCACCTGCCCCTACCAAGAATCCCAGCCGGGCCGAGCACGACGCGATCGCCGCGCTCGCCGAGTTCGGGGTCAACGGCGCCGGCAAAATCATGGCCACCTATCGGCCCGCGCGCATCGTCCAGGTCTGCGCGGCGGCGCGAGCCCAGGCCAAGCGCCTGAAAAACCCCGCCGCATGGATCCGCACGGCACTCAGCAAAGGCTGGGCGGTCGAGGACCAGGAACCCGGAAAGGACAGGTGAGATGGCACACGAACCACGTCACGCAGATCTGCCGGATACCATCTGGCCGTATGTCAGACACGAGCGCACGCGGCCGTCATGGGATCCCATCGGCCTGCGGAGCTTGCCCGCAACCCGGACGGGACTGGACGGGCTCGTCGATGAACTGAAAAGCCTGCTGCAGGGCCATGGCGTCCCGGAAATCACGCCCAGGTGCATGACGGGCGACCAGGTCGCCAGGGCGCTGTTTCTGCACCGTGGCGGGCCACGAGCCGTCCGGGCCCTGGTGACCTATGCCCAGGTGCACTGGCGAGAATGGCGGATCGTCGGCGTCCCGGGCCACGGCTACTTTTGGGGGCCGGCCCATCCGGATCTGTACGCCGGGGCCGTCAGCGAGGCCAGGCGGCGAGGGCGAGCCGCCTTCGCCCGTGCGGCCCTCATGTCTGAGGGCTCCGCGCAGCAGTCCATCGCCCAGCTCGCCTTCAACTTCATGATGCCGCCCGGACCCGACGAGACGCCAGCGGGTGAGCACGAGGATCTTCTTAACGCGATGGTGGATCGAGACGCGGGCGGGGGCCACCTCCGCAAGGTGCTTGGGGAGTTCCTCGCCCAGGTCGGGCAGACCCGCATCGGCCGCGAAGCCCTCCAGAATGCCCTGGACGATGCCGGCCTGCTCGCCGTCGTCGCCTGTGGATAACCTGTTGGTACCTGTTGGCAATCGGCCAGATGCCAACAGGCGGGAGATGATGCGATCAGCCAAGTCGAGATGAAGTCGAGTTCAAGTCGAGATGAAGTCGAGATGAAGTCGCCTTGCGGCACGCCAAGTCGAGTTGAAGTCGAGTTGAAGTCGAGTGTCACTCGAGTTGAAGTCGACTTGGCGAGGACGGCGAAAACGGACCCCCTACCGCTGGGGTCGGTCAGGACCGGAAGCCCCAAGATGTGGATCGGCTGCCCACCATGGGCATGTTATGTATGTATGTAATGAACAACAGTAGTGTTGTGTAACAACATGCCCATGGTGGGCATGGCCAACGGCACGATCGGACCATGGATGGTTTCTCGCCAGCGACGCCGAGCTCGAGGGCAACATGCGACGACAGCCCGAGACGAAATCCAGGGCCCGCGGTGCCGTCTGTGCGGCGGGCCGATCGAGACGCCCTGGAAGGATGTCTGCTACGGCTGCTACCTCGCGGGGCTGGTGCCCGCCGGCTACGAGCGGCGGGAGCGTTACGAGCCCGACCCGTTCTGGACCTGGCCGGACGGCACGCCCATCCAGAACGCGACCCGCAAGCCGCTCACCGGCCTCGCAATCCTGGATGCCCGGTCGGCCGCGAGGCTCTGCGATCTGCTGCCGGCGGGCAGGAGAAGCGATGAACAGGGAAGGTGATCAAACGGGCGCCGCCCAGCCCGACGACGGCGGGGAGAAGGAGAACAGCGATGGCGATTCGGTGCATAAACGTTGTGCAAGTGGTATGTGATCTATGCGGGAAAACGATATTTCTTGAAAGGTGGCAAGACGCCGCGAAGCTTGGCTGGTGTGCGCCGTGCGACGGGATGTTTCAATGGTGTCCCAAATGTCTGGAAAAGGAGCGGGCGAAAATGTTCGCCGAAGCCGCCGCTGCCGTCGGCGGGGAGGAAAAACCATAACGCGGAACAAGCCCGCCGACGGCGGGGAGAAGGAGAAGTCATGAGACCTTGGTGGCGAGATGCGGAAGTGTGGGTGTCTGGCGCCCTGATTGGCACGCTCTGTGCCCCTCTTGGGGTCGCGCTGGGTATTGGTGTGCTGGTGTCGGCTCGGGCGGTATTAGGCTGCCCGACGTGGCTTTGGATTCCCTGGGCGGCTGGCGGCTGGACGGGGGTGCTAGTGGGGCTGTGTGTGTGGCTGGCGATTCAGAACAAGATGGATGATCGGTAGCGGGAGAAGGAGACACCATGACAGAGCGCGAGATCATCGAGGAGGCGTTTCGCATCGCCGGAAAGAAGCTGACCGGGAAGGAACACGCCGACGAGAAGATCAAGGCGATGGTTGACCGCATCATCCGCGAGGAGCAAACGCTTGTTTGGATGACGGTCGATGAGCGCGCAGCAGCCGACATGGAGATCGCCATGCTCAGGGACGAGATTGAGCAGCTCCGCAAGGAGAACGCGCGGCTGCGAGCCCCTCATCCCGCCGACGGCGGGGAGTCTGGCTCATGACGGCGAGCCGGATCATATGCGGGGAGGCCAACCGCCGCATCAGCGGCCCCCTGTTCGCGGGGGCAACAAAGGATGCGGCCATGACTGATTGCCTAATAACCGACAGGAGCACGACTTGACGCATAGGCGCGAGCGCACGGAGCCGTCTTACAGAGGGGCTATGTCGCGGCTGCGGCTGCGAATCGTCTCCGGGGCCGCCAAGCGGCTCACCGCGAGGCAGCTCATCGCCCTGGCATGGCATCATCACGATGGGCTGTCCCAGCGGGAGATCGCCTCGCGGATGGGCATCTGCCCGTCTTCGGCCAACGGCCTGCTGGCTCGGGGTCGGGCGAACCTGCGGGCCAGCGGCCTGCCGCTGCCTGCCAGGCCCGCATCCCAGGCCGCATCCGTGGCCATGCCGCCGCTGGAGATGGACCGCCTCGGACCCGACCAGATCATCGGCCAGGTCTGAAACCGCCCCGACCCTTGGCGCTCGTGGTACAATCTCGATGGTGAACGCCACTCTCGAAAGGAGACGACCATGAGAACGAGCATCAAAGGGCTGACGGGGCTGGTGCTGCTTGCGGTGACGGCGAGCAGCTTGGCGGCGACTCTGCCGGCCGGACGGGAGAACGACTACATCGACGCCGCCGAACTGGACCGCGACGGCAACACCCTCCGCGACCCGAACGGGGTCAAGTACGTCGCCATGCTGGGCGTCATCGACAACCGCCGTGGCGCTACGGACCTCACCGGCATCCGCTTCAAACCGACGTGGACGGGCGACAACCCGGTAAACGTCTTCGGCTACGCCGACCTGAACCCGTGGGCAGATCGTGGCCCGGAGATGGTGCAGTGGATCGGCGGGACGAAGTACGTCTGCGGGCACGTTCTCTATGCCGATCTGACCTGGGCGCCTCATGTTGAGGCCGACCCCACGCCCGAGGATAACTCCAACGACGACAACATCTATTACGAAGGCGTTGTCCCGGCGGGAATTTACTGGCTGCATGGCCTGATGGTTCGTGGCGAGGACGCCAAGCTCTTTCATTCCCCGGCCGAAGCCGAAATCGAGGCCGACGTGGGCAACTACTGGCTGTACGACACCGACCCCCGCCCGATTCCCGAACCGGCGACGGCGATGCTGCTGCTGGGCGGGTTGGTGTTCTTGGGGAGGCCTAGATGGCGCTCCGCGCGACCATAGACCACGAGACGGGTTCCTGGCCCGATGGCTGGTCGTCACAAGTTGCCAACAACGGCGGCTCTGTGGCCGTTGGGTCTGCGGTCGGGGTGCGCATCGAGGGGACGTACTATCTCGCCTGCGATGTGGCCGGATCGAGCGACGACGACGCCTACGCCAAGCAGACGGACTACAGCTTCACAAACACGATGGCCGTCGGGATGTGGTTCCGGCTCGACGGAGGGATCGGCTGGGACGATGGCGAGGATGTGCGGGCGTTCTACATGCTCCAGGGGACATCGGGGCGCGTTCACGTTGACATCCGCAAGAGCGGCAGCGACCTTCAATTTGGCGTCCGATGCAGGGGCGACGACGGGAGTTGGACGGGGTTCTCGTGGTCGTCCACGCCGATTGCCATAGACACCTGGTATTGGGTCCAGATCACCTACGTCGCAGGCGCATCGGCCGCTACGGCGACGGTCTACATGGACGGGGCGCAGGTCTGTCAGGCGGTGGATTCGGGGCACGGCGGAAGCGCCATGTCGCTCAACGCGCTCTGGGCCGGGTTCTCCAACCCGGACGCCTTCTATGCGACGATGTATCTGGACTACATCATGATGGGTGATGTGTTGGCCGACGTGCCGATGCCGACGAGCATTCCCGTCTTCATGCACCACTACACCCAACTGAGGTGCGCGTGAGCCAGCCCCTGAGACAAAGCACGACGGCCACCGTCCTGGTCGGGACCTTCGTGGACAAGTCCGACGGCGTCACCGGCGAGACGGGGGTGACCCTCGGCGCGGCCGATTCTGCCGAGCTGATGAAGCACGATGGCACCACGTTCGTCGACATCTCCGGTAACGGATGGACGCACAAGGCCGGCGGCATGTACACGCTCGGCCTCTCCACCACGGACACGGAGACCACGGGGCGGCTGACGGTGTTCGTTGCGGATGAGGACGTCTGTCTGCCGGTGTGGAAGGACTTCGTCGTGCTGCCGGCGAACGTCTTTGATTCCCTGTATGGCAGCGACAAGCTGCAGGTGGACGTCAGCCAGTGGGGCGGCAGCACGACCGACCGCGCGACGATCCTCACGAAGGTGTCTCAGATCGGATCGATCAGCGTGACCTACAGCGCACCCGTGGCCGAGGAGGGCGAATTCGAGATCTACGCCGGAGGCGACTACGCCGACGCCGATGGCCTGGCCCTGACCGAGACGATCACCGACTACACGGGCCCCAGCCTGGCCGCCGCGACGTGTGTCTTCCGGCTCCTGAACCAACCGGCCTTCGAGGGCGGCACGACGGTGGCGGCCGATTTCAAGAAGGCCGGCAGCGTGAGCCAGGACGGCACGACCGTGACGCTCAAGGTGGAGCTCACCGACACGGAGACAGCCGCCCTGAACATGCACCCGCCGAGGGACACGGAGCATTACCGGTACGAGTTCGACGTGACCGACGCCAACAGCCGGCACCATAAGCTGGCCGTCGGCACGCTGACCGTACATAAGGGCCAGACGGGCAACCCGGCCTGATGCCAACCGCATTGAGGACACCGTGTCGCTGGCCGGGCTGTGGCGAGCTGTGCGATGGACCGTACTGCCCGCGCCACGCCGTGGTCGTAGCGAAGACCGAGGACGAGGGACGACTGAGCTCCGCTCGGCGAGGCTACGATCGGGACTGGCGCCGCCTCCGGACGTGGTTCCTGCGGCGACATCCTCTCTGTGTCGAATGCGAGAGCCAGGGGATCGTTGAAGCGGCAACCGACGTAGATCACATCGTACCGCTTGCCCGAGGCGGCAGTAACGACGAGAGCAACCTCCAAGCCCTCTGCCATCGATGCCACAGCCGCAAGACGATGGCCGAGCGGGGGATAGGGGTCAAAATAGCTGAAAATCGCCCGCTGTAGACCGGGGTGGCAAACGCGCGTTTTTTTGCACGGGTTTCCGGGCACGAGATAGCTGGGGCGACCAGACGATGGGGAAACGAGGTCCACAACCGACGCCGACGCCGATCCTGAAGCTCCGGGGATCCTGGAGAGCGAAGAAACGGAAGGGCGAACCGAAGGCCCCGCCGGGTCGACCCCAGCAGCCCCGAGGACTCGATGCCCGGGCAAAGCGGACCTGGGATCGGCTCCTGCCGGTCCTCGAGGCCATGGGCGTGCTGACGCTGGCCGATGAGGGGGTCATCGCAGGGTACTGCCAGGCCTACAGCGACTGGCTCGGGGCTCTGTCGGTCCTGAGAAGGGGCGGCAAGGGCATGCCCCGGGGCTCGGCCGAGCGGAGGCGAGTCGAGATCACCGCCGAACAAGCCCTCCAGGCCATGCTGCGGACCGGGGCGAAGCTCGGGCTGAGCCCGGCCGATCGCGTGGGACTCCATGCCGACGCCGCAGAAGACGACACGGACACCAAGACGAGGTTCTTCGGCAAAGGCTCCGGCTAAGCCCAAGCGGGCCGCGTCGCGGCCGGCAAGGCGGACGAAACGGGCGACGAAACGCCAAAAGGCGCCGACGTCACTGCGAACCATCTGCCGCACGAAGATCCCAGGCTACGATCCCTGGGCCACCGCGGGAGATTGCCACTGGGATCCGGACGCCGCACGGCGAGCCGTGGACTTCTTCAACGAGTGCCTGACCCACGTCAAGGGCCGACAGGCCGGCCAGCCGCTCAAGCTCGAACGCTGGCAGCAGGCGATCGTCGGCAACCTGTTCGGCTGGAAACGGCCCGACGGGCTCCGTCGCTACCGCGAATGCCTCGTCTACGTGCCCCGCAAAAACGGCAAGACGACCCTCGCCGCCGGGATCGTCTGCCTGGTCGGTTTCTGCGACGGCGAGCCGGGCGCCGAGATCTACTCCGCCGCCGGCGACCGCGACCAGGCGTCGATCGTCCGCGAGATCGTCAAGCAGATGATCCGCCAGGACGCCGAGCTGACGCGGCGAGCGGAGATCTTCCAGCACAGCGTCGTCTTCACCGATACGAACAGCTCCTATCGGTCGATCTCGGCCGAGGCCGGGACCAAGCACGGCTACAACAGCCATCTGGTCGTCATCGACGAGCTGCACGTCCAGAAGGACCGCGAGCTGGTCGATACGCTGACGACCTCCACCGGCGCCCGGGCGCAGCCGCTCGTCCTGTACATCACCACCGCCGACCACGAGCGAGAGTCCATCTGCAACGAGGTCCTCGCCTACGCCGAACGTGTGCGGGATGGGGTGATCGAGGATGCCAGCTTCCTGCCGGTGATCTACAGCGTCGACGTCGACGACGATTGGACGAAGCCGAAGGCCTGGCGGATGGCGAACCCCAACCTCGGCGTGTCCGTCTCGAAGGAACATCTCGCGGCAGAATGCCAAAAGGCCCGCGAGGTGCCGGCACGAGAAAACACCTTCCGGCGGCTCCACTTGAACGTGAAGACCCAGCAGGAGACCCGCTGGCTGCCGCTGGAACGGTGGGACGCCTGCGAGGGCGACGTCGACCCCGACGAGCTCGTCGGACAGGAATGCTTCGGCGGGCTGGACCTGTCCAGCACGCGGGACCTGTCGGCCTTCGATTTGTACTTCCCGAAGACCAATGCCGTGCTGGCCTGGCATTGGGTCCCCGCCGACAACGCCCCGCTGCGGGAACGCCGCGACCGCGTCCCCTACATGACCTGGTCGCGGCAAGGGCTGGTGACGCTGACCCCCGGGAACGTCGTCGATTACGACCGCATCCGGGCCGACGTCTGCCAGATCGCCCAGCGGTACGCCATCCGCGAGATCGCCGTCGACCGTTGGAACAGCGAGCACCTGCAGCAACTGCTCGCCGCCGAGGGGCTGACGATCGTGCCGTTCGGCCAGGGCTTCGCGTCCATGTCGGCGCCGACCAAGGCGCTCGAAAAGCTCGTCGTCGGCGGCCAGCTCGCCCACGGCGGCAACCCGATGCTCCGCTGGCAAGCCGCCAACGTGACCGTCGAGCTGGACAGTGCGGAGAACATCAAACCAAGTAAGAAGCGCAGTGCTGAAAGGATCGACGGGATCGTTGCCCTCGTGATGGCCATCGGCCGGGCCATCGTTCAGCCGGAGATCCGCAAGAGCGTCTACGAAGATCGCGGGCTGATGTCCCTCTGATGAGCAAGGTGAGCAAGGTTTTTGTGAGCGGCTGCTTCGACGTCCTGCACGGCGGGCACGTGCACTTCCTTCGCCAGGCGAAGAGCCTGGGCGACTGGCTGACGGTGTCGGTGGCCTCCGACGAGGCCCTGATGCGCCACAAGGGCCGCCCGCCGGCCATGCCCGCCGAGCACAAGGCCCACGTCCTGGCCGCCCTCGATTGCGTCGACGAGGTGGTGATCTCAAGCTGCCATCCGACGGAGCCCGGCCTGGACTTCGCCGAGGCCTTCAAGGCGCGTCGCCCGGACATCCTCGCCGTCACGGAGGACGACCGTTACGCCCAGGCGAAGCGGGACCTCTGTGCGGAGTTCGGCGCCCGCTACGTCGTCCTACCGAAGGGTCTGGAGTATCCGAAGATCTCCGTGTCAGAGATCCGCCGCCGTATCCGGGGCTGGGTGACGATCCCGATGCGGGTGGACTTCGCCGGCGGCTGGCTGGACGTCCCCGACCTCGCCCAGTGCGGCGCCTTCGTGGTGAACTGCGCCGTTCGCCCGGGCATCGACGAGCGAGCCTGGCCGCACGGGTCGGGCCTCGGCGGCTCGGCCGCCGCCGCGATGCGAGACGGCATCAACGGAATCCACGCCGAGATCGAGCAGGGCGTCGGCTGGCAAGACGCCGCGGTGATCCGCGAAACCGGCCTGTGCGTCTGGCGGTCCGGGCTGATGCCCTCTCTGGAAACCAAGACGCCCGGGAGCTGGCTGCGGGGGCTCATGGCGATCGAGTGGACGGGGCAGCGACACGTCACCGCGGGCCTCACGCGCCGCGATCGGGACTACGGCACCATCCGCCGGGCGGGCGACGTCGCCCGCGAGGCGGTGATCCGGGAAGACCTGAAGCGGCTGAGCCAGGCCGTCGTCCTCTCGCACCGGGCGCAGATCGCCGAGGGCATGGACCCGTTGCGACCAAGCATACGCGAGCTCGCCTGCAAGTACTGCGGCGCGGGCTGGGGCGGCTACGGCCTCTACCTGTTCGCCCACCCCGAGGACCGGGACGAATTCGTGGCCAGCTCGCCCGAGGCCGTGGCGATCGAGCCCTACGAGCGATGGAGCGATTTGTGGCAGCAGGCATCGATCCCCGCCGCGCAGCCGGCCTAATCCAGTTGATCGGCCTGGCCGCACTGGCCGTGGGGCTGGGTTTCTGGCTCGGCTGGCCGGTGGGGCTGACCGCCGCCGGGGCGGGCCTCTACCTCGACGCCATCCTGGCGACCAACGGGTAACGCAATGGCGATCTGTGATCTACTCAGCAAGGGCGAACGACGCAGCGGGGTGGCCAACCCCGCGCAGTGGCTGATCGACTGGGTCCACGGCGAGCGGAGCGGCTCGGGCGTGTCCGTCACGCCGGAGACGGGTTTGAAGTACTCGCCCGTATGGGCCGCCGTGAACATCATCAGCCAGTCGGTGGCCTCGCTGCCCTTCGTCGTCTACCGACGGATGGAGCGAGGGAAGGACCGGGCCCGAACGCATCGCAACTGGCGGCTGCTGGGCGAGCAGGCGAACCCCTACATGGACGCCCTGACCTTCCGCCAGGTCCTCCAGGGCCACGTCCTGACCTGGGGCAACGGCTACGCCGAGATCGAACGCGACGGGGCAGGTCGGCCGCTGAACCTCTGGCCCCTCGCCCCGGACCTGGTCGAGCCGGCGATGAAGGGCAACCGCCTGACCTATGAGGTCAAGAACCGCAAGGGCGGCTCCGGCGTCGTCCTGGACCCCGCCGACGTCCTGCACATCAAGGCCTACAGCTCGAACGGCTACCAGGGCCTTTCACCGATCCGCCAGCACCGCGAGGCCATCGGCCTCGGCCGGGCCGCCGAGGAGTTCGGCGCGGCCTTCTTTGGCAACGGGGCCAGCCCCGGCGGCGTTCTCCAGCACCCCGAGGCTCTTAACGAGAAGGCGAGGGACAACCTCCGGGCGAGCTGGGAGCGGATGCACAAGGGGCTCGACAACGCCCACCGCATCGCCATCCTCGAAGAGGGGATGACCTGGCAGCAGATCGGGATCCCGCCCGACTACGCCCAGTTCCTGGAGACGCG
>Ga0272441_10004198_pt1 | contig 26496 bp, 26 predicted proteins | sample SSMProp6N_FD_193582 | JGI IMG/M metagenome (GOLD analysis project Ga0272441, IMG submission 193582) | Marine sediment archaeal communities from Little Sippewissett salt marsh, Falmouth, MA, United States - SSM-Prop-6N | ecosystem: Environmental > Aquatic > Marine > Wetlands > Sediment ... | reverse complement strand
TTGCACGCCGGGTCAGGGCACCTCAACTCGGCCCTTGTCGCCTTCGCGTTGCCCGGCCTGTAAACGGGGACCCTTATAAGCGCGGTCCTGTTTTTTCTCGCCCATGAGATATAGACGGGGGCCTCGTATCCCGGCACAAGCCGTTTATAAGAATTGACCCACTGCGCGGTAAGCGAGCATATCTCCCTGGCGTACTTCAGCTGGCCCGCTATAAACTGCCTGGCGACATCAGAGAGATTGGCCTTTTTTCTCTTATCGAAAAACATATTTTTCGACGCCTTCGAGCGCGAGGCGGAAAAGAGCGACTGGTGCGTATGCATACCGCTTCCGTTGACGCCGAATATGGGCTTAGGCATAAACGTGGCGTGATAACCGCTGCGCTGGGCCACTTCCTTAACGATTATCTTATAGGTCATAACCGTGTCGGCCATCGTCAGGGCGTCGTTGAATCTCAGATCTATCTCGTGCTGTGAAGGCGCCACCTCGTGATGGCTCGTCTCCACCAGGATGCCCATCGCCTCAAGCATCTTTACCGTCTCTTTCCTGAGGTTGTTGGCCACGTCGTTAGGCACGAGGTCAAAATAACTGCCCTCATCGAGTATCTCCGGCTTGTCCTTCCTCTTGAAGTAAAAATACTCAAGCTCCGGGCCTATATAAAAGGCGAATCCCATCTTCTTCGCCTCCGCGATATTCTTTTTCAATACGTACCTCGGGCATCCCGGATACGGTTTTCCCTCCGGCGTAAGTATATCGCAAAACATCCTGGCGACGGGCTCCTTTTCGCTTTCCCACGGTATGATCCTGAAAGTCGATATATCCGGCATCGCCAATATATCGCTCTCCTCCGCCTCCGCGTAGCCGGTCACGCTGGAGCCGTCAAAACCCTTGCCGTGGTCCAGCGTCGATTTCAATTCGTCGTCGGTAATAACGCAGCATTTGAGGCTCCCCAGGATATCCGTGAACCAAAGCTGGATGTTCGCTATCTTGCGTCTTTTGACGTATTCCAGGACTTCTTTTTTCGTCTTCATGGCGATTTCCTTCCCGATTGTGCGTTGGGTCCCGGATGCCTCAAGGCGTGGCCGGGCCTTTTCTTTTGAATTCGCTCTTTTCTCTGCGCCTTTTTATATCGGCGATGAAATCCTTCTCGAAACCCTTCTCTATAAGCCCTTTTTCTCCGGGCTCGGAGCCGTCCATCGCTAAAAGCAACCTGTCTATTTTATCATAAGGATAGCCGATTTCTTCCTCGTCCGTCTGGCCCGCCCAGAGGCCGGCCGTAGGCCTTCTCTTAATCACTTCCTCCGGGACCCCGAGATGCCGGGCAAGCGCGTAAACCTGCGTCTTATACAAATTGGCCAGGGGCCTCAACGCGCAGGCGGTATCGCCGTATAAGGTGCAGTACCCAAGCGATATCTCCGTCTTATTGCCCGAGCCGATGACGAGCGCGTTCTCTTTTTTGGACAGATCATAAAGTATCGACATCCGCTCCCGCGCCATCTTGTTTCCGCGGCGGATATTATCGGCGTCCGGGAAATTCTCGAAGTAGGCGTCCACCATAGGAGCTATATTTATCAGGTATTTTTTTATCTTAAGACGGGCCGCGACTATATCGGCCAGCTTCAGGCCCTCGGCGTCACTTTCGCCGTAAGGCATAACCGCGCCTATAACATTGCCCGGGCCGATAGCCGCGGCCGAAAGATGCGCGACCACGGCCGAATCCACCCCGCCGGACAGGCCGAGGGCAACTTTGGTAAAGCCCTTGCCCGCAATCGTGTTCCTTATGAATTCGACAAGTCCGGCTTTAATTTTTTCCGTGTCTATTTTAAGAACGGCGTTATCGTTTTTCATAAAATGCAAAACGCTTCCTCGGCACACGGGCCTATATGGCGACTATGCTTATGTTATGCGCGTCCGCCTTCGCGACTACCTCATCGCGGTTGGCCAAGAATGTCTTGCCGGCCTCTATCGCCAAAACAGACGCCTTTGCCTCTACCAGCGAATTTATGGTCCTGATGCCTACCGCGGGTATGTCAAACCTCGGGTCCTGGCCGGGCTTTATCATTTTTACCGCCGCAAATCCCCCGTCGGAAAACCGGCCGGCCCGCGTTATGGCCTCGTCAGTGCCTTCGATTGCCTCAACGGAGAGAACTGCCTTATTCTTGACCGTTACCGTTTGGCCGATATCGAGCTTCCCGAACGCACGGGCCATTTCCCTGCCAAACTCTATATCCTCCCATTCCTCCGAGGTGGGGCGCCTGCTGGTAAGAACGCCTTTGCCGGGTATCATATCCGAGAGCAGCTCTGCGGGGCTTACTACCTTAAGCCCCAGCTTTTCGACTATGTCCGCGGCCTTTCTCATCATAGAGTCATCCAGCCGGTCGCCGGTGCCTTTTAAAAGAGAGGATATCTCTTCGCTCTTCGAAAAATCCTTTTTGAGCAATATGCTTTTCGGTATCTTGCCGAGCATGACAAGCTTTCTTACGCGATTCGTCAAAAATAAAAACGGGAGTTTTCCCGTCTCGGAAAGGTCCAGCCAGTATATCTTATCGACGCGGCCTTCGAGTTCCTTGGAGGCAATGCCTTTTGCCGCGAACGCTATTACCTTTATGCCTTTTTTTCTGGCCTCGCCGGCGAAAATCACGGGGAATTCCCCCTCGCCCGCCAAAAGACCTATTCTATCAGGCACACCCATAATCACTCAATCCCTAAAACCGAATATAAGATCGGCTTCCGCGGCCATCTCTTCCCCGAGCTTCGCCGTGCCGTGCAGAAATGCTAGTCGTTTTTTTGTCTTTACGAACTCGACCTCGAGGCGCAGCTCGTCGCCGGGGATAACGGCCTTCCTGAACCTGACATTATCAACACCTATAAAATACGTAGAACGCCCCGCGTTCTCCTTTACGCTAAAAGATAAGATGCCCGCGGCCTGCGCCAGGGCCTCGATCATAAGGACGCCCGGCATTATCGGGCGGCTCGGGAAATGCCCCTTAAAAAAATATTCGTCCTGTCTTATTTTCCTTACCCCCTCTATTCTTTTTCCCGGCTCAAGCTCCGTAACTTTGTCAACAAATAAAAACGGGTCCCTGTGGGGAAGTATCTTCAATATATCATCGGCCCCAAGCCTGCCGTCCTCCGGCGCTATGGGGCCTCCGGAAAACCTCAGCGAGGCGTTTCTCATATCATCCATAACCCTTCCTTTTTATTTATAATAATTTTTCCAGCTCTCTTAAGAGCCCGGCGTTCAAAAAATGGCCGCTTCGTATCCCCACGACATGCGCCTTTAAATCGGCGTTGAGAAGAGACAGGTCTCCCAGGATATCCAGGATTTTGTGCCGCGCCGGCTCGTTCTCGAACCTGAACTTGTTTTCCACCGGCAAACCGTCTTTTATGACGAGGGCGTTTTCATAGCTCGCGCCGCGGCCCAGCCCCTTGTTTAATATATGAGCGACCTCGCCGGCCATACAGAAGGTCCTCGCCGGGGCTATATTCTTTACAAACTCGCTTTTCCTGTCATTTTCGGAGTCAAAATAAAAATGCGCCCACTGCCTCATGCCTCCGGGGCCCTCATACTGAAAAAAATATGATACGCCGAAGCTCTCGCTCGGTATCGCGGTGATAAGCCCGCCGTTATCTGAAGAGTAAACCGCGTTATTCAAAACAAGGCGCTTTTTATCCCTGCCCTGCTCCGCGCTTCCCGCCTCTTCCAACTTCTTGACATAGTCAAGGGCGCTGCCGTCCAGCGCGGGCAGCTCCCGGTTGTCTATCTCTATCTCGGCGTTATCTATACCCATCCCGCTCAAGGCCGCCATAAGATGCTCTATGGTACTGACCTCTGCTGCGCCTTTTTTTATGACGCTGCACCTTGAGCCGCCCGAGCAGTCCGCGAGATTCGAAACGGCGGCAGCGACGGCCGGTTTCCCGTCGAGGTCCGACCTTACAAAAATTATGCCTGTATCCACAGGCGCGCTTCTTATCTTTACCCTTATATCGTCTCCGCTATGGATGCCTTTTCCCTCTAAAATAACGGAGTCCTTTAATGTCCTCTGGCGTCTCATAGCCCCTTGACTTTTTTCTCAAGCGCGTTCAACCTCTCGACGATCTTGGGAAGGCCGTCTATATGGGCAATCAGTCTCTTGGTGATATTATGCCGCCGCGCCGGTATTCCGCTCATAATCACCTTTGGCGGAACCGATTTACTGACCCCTGCCTTGGCCGCGATCATCGCGCCTGAACCGATCTCGACATGATCTCTTATGCCTACCTGCCCGCCCAGCATAACGTTATCACCTATCTTCACGCTGCCGGAAACCCCTGCCTGCGCTACGATGATACAGTTGGCGCCTATCTTCACGTTGTGCGCTATCTGAACAAGATTGTCTATCTTGGAACCCTTTCCCACGACGGTCTTGCCGAACCTGGCCCTGTCGATGGTAACGCCGGAGCCGATCTCGACATCATCCCGGATTTCCACAATACCTGTCTGCGGTATCTTGACAAACCCATCCCCGTCTCTTATGAATCCGAAGCCGTCGGAACCTATGACGGCGGAGGGATGTATAATCACGCCGTCGCCTATCTCTATCCTTTCCCTGACGGTAACATTGGGATATATAACGGTATTTCTGCCTATCTTAGAGTCCGACCCTATGTACACAAGCGGATAAATAACGCTGCCCTCGCCTATCGAGACATTGTCGCCTATTACGGAGTTCGCCCCTATCGCCACGTCCCTGCCCAACTTAACGTTATCGCCTAAAACCGCCCTTTTATCTACGCCCTTCGGACGTTTTACATCATAGGGAAATATCTTCTCCACTATCCTGGCCGCGGCGAGAGAAGGGTTCTTGCATTTAATAACGGACTTGTTCGGCGCCTCCAGGTCAAATGAGGTTATGATGCAGGAAGCCGCGGATGTGTTCACTTTATCTTTAAGCGCAGGGTTTTCTATGAAGGCGATATCGCCTTTTTCGGCGTCCTCAAGCGCGGATACGCCTTTGATCTCCTCCTCAGGCCTGCCTTTTAGCTCGCCCTTTATAAATTCGGCTATGTCTTTAACGGTATACACGTCTTTTTGATCCTCTTGAGCTCCGCGACCGTATAAACGCCGCGTCTAATAGATGCCCGCCCCTTGCGGATATCAGTCCTTTTTGCGGTCCTTGTTCAAAATATCTATGATCTCCTGCGTAATGTCTATCGTCTCGTCGCCGTAGACAAGCACCCTGTCGTTCAATATGGCGGTATAGCCGTTCTTTTTGCCGTATTCGCTGATGACATTGTTTATCTCGCCCAGTATGTCCCTCAAGACCTCGTCGCGCTCATCCTGCAGCTCGTTTCTCGCCCCCTTATCAAACTCCTGAAGATTTTTTATCTTCTCGTCTATTATGTCCTGCTTTTCCCGCCTGCCCTTATCGCTCATAAGGGTTATCTCATCCTTAAGCTCCTTTATCTCTTCCACCAATTTCTCGCGCTCTTTTTCCTTCTTGTCGAGCTTTTTCTCCAGGGTCGCCTCGGATTTTTTCGTCTTCTCATACTCGTCAAGGGCCCTGCCCAGGTTGATATACCCGATCTTTATCGCCTTCGCCTCATCGGCGGCGGCCGGAAGGCCCAATGCGAATGCCATGATTGAGAAAATTACGGCGGTAAATCCTAAAAGCCTCATTGATATCTCCTTTCTTGTTTAACCTCACATAAATAAGCAACCCGCTCTCATTCCAGCAGGCGGCCTGTGCCTTGCAGCCATCTCCGTCTGCGAGACAAAACGGATTGGGTGACGATGTCGTCCGTACGGGACAGGCGCCTAAGACGGCGCCTTCTAAAACCCGTGCGACATAGAAAAATAAAAACGGCCTTTTTTCGCGTCTCCGTGATTTTCGGAAAGCGGCCACGCGTAGTCCAGCTTAACGGGGCCAAGAGGGGTCTTGACCCTCACGCCCGTTCCCGCGCCGTATTTGAGGTTGGAAGTAAAGGCGTCCGAGGTATCTTCCCATACCTGGCCCGCGTCGGCGAAGACGGCCCCTTTGATAACCTTTTCCACTATCGGAAACGTGGCCTCCGCCGTATTCAGAAAACGCACATTGCCGCCTATGGGCTCGTTTGTATCCGTGTCCCTGGGGCTCACGTGCCGTTCCTTATATCCCCTTATCGTACTGCCTCCGCCGGCGTAGTATCTCTCGTAGATAGGCAGTTTGTCGGTATCACCGTAGCTGTCCGCGAAATTCAAACTGCTGGAAAGCTGAAGCACTATATTATTATCGAAGAAACTCGAGTAATTGGTGCCGGCCAAGCCGTATTTTACAAAATCCTTATCGCCGCCGAGAAATCCGCCGACGTTTTCCATGCCCAGGCTCACGAAAAATCCCTTTGTGGGCGTAAATACATTGTCCCTGGTGTCGTACTTAAATGATACCAGGGCCCTGCTCAGCCAATTATCGCCCTCCTCGTCTCTTATGGACTGGGAAGCGGAATCGTCTATATCGGATATGCTTATCTCCTCAAGTTTGTACATGGCATCCGCCCGGAACTGCTCGGTAAATTCCTTGCCTAAACGCACATCGCCCCCGCGCCTTCTTTCGTCGAATAAATAACCGACGTCGGCTGTCCTCTTGTGGTCTGTCTGATAGACATCAAATCCGAATAGCAGGGGATACCCCAATATCCATGGGTCGGTCCAGCTGACTACATAATTCTGCCTTATGTTGCCGAGTTCCGCCCTTATCTTGAGGTCCTGGCCGCCGCCTGTAAATGTCGGAAAACTGAGGGCGTCGAAATTCCTCTGGTTGACCTGCACAAACCCCACAACCTTGTCCACGGAGCTGTAGCCCCCGCCGAAGCTGAATTCTCCCGTCTTTGTCTCTTTCACGCTGACAAGGAGGTCTTTTTTACCGCGCTCGCTTCCGGGTTCCACATCAAATACGACCTCCTCGAAATAGCCGAGATTATACAGCCTCTCTTTGCTCCTCCTTATCTCCGCGCCGCGGAACTCATCGCCGGGGTATACGCGCAGCTCCCTCCTTATCACGACATCCTTTGTCTTTGTATTGCCTTGTATCCTGATTTTTTCCACGTAGACGATGTCGTTCTCCTCTATATAGTAGGTGATCTTTATGCCGTCCGTCGCGGTGTCAAAGACGCGGTCGGAATTGACCTCGCAGTCCATATACCCGTTGTCGTAATAATGCTGTTTGACAGCCAGCATGTCCTGATTCATCGCCATCTCGCTGAAGGGTTCCTTTTCCCTCATCGTAAGTCTTTCGCGCAATTCCCGTTCCGAAAAACGGTTGTTGCCCTCTATGCCTACCTCACTTACCAAATACAGTTTGCCTTCGCGGATTTTAACGGTTATATACATCTCTGTGCCTTTCTTTCGATACTCGAAATCCGGCTTGACCTCCGCGTCGAGATATCCGCTTTCCCTGTAATAGGCATTTATCCTTTCTATATCGGCCTCGAATTCCTCGGCCTTGAAGTAACCCGGTTGTATGAAAAATAAAAACTGTTTCTTGGTGACCATAAGCTTATTGAGTTCTTTGCTTCGTATGGAATCGTTTCCCTCGAACTTTATCCCCTTTACCCTTATCCTCTGTTTCTCGTTTATCTCGAAGATAACCTTGGCCCTGTCCGCGTCCTCGTCAAGTTCTATCTTGTAATCAACGTCCACAAGCTGAAAACCCTGGCTTTCGTATAATTTTTTTATGGCCGTCAGGTCGCGGTTAAGTTTTACGCGGTCAAGTATGTCTTCTTCGGCAACACTTATCTCTTTTCTTAGCTTGAGTTCTTTGATGGCGTTGTTTCCCTCGAATAAAACGGCTTCTATGACGGGCTTCTCCGTCACGATAAAGCTCACGATATAGCCGTCTTCTTCCTCTTCTACGTCTATAGCTATATCCTCAAAAAAGCCCAATTCGTAAAGTCTCTTTAAATCCTCATCGAGTATGTCCTGCGAGAATACCATACCCGCCCTGGCCTTTAGCTTGGAAAGTATGGTTGCGCTTGAGACTATTTTGTTGTTTATGACCCTTATCTCCCTGACCCTTTTCGACCCGTCAAATTGGGCCAAAACGGGCAGCGCGAACACTAAGACAGAAACCAAAACCGTAAAAAAGAAAAGCCCTTTACGCATTACTCTTCCCCTCTCCTGGATAGGTTCTCAAAACGTGTATATTCGTTTACAAACGTGAGATTGACGGTGCCGACAGGGCCGTTGCGCTGCTTGGCTATTATGACTTCCGCCAGGCCCTTGGCGTCTTCCGCATTGGGATTATAATACTCTTTCCTCAATAAAAGCGCGACAAGATCGGCGTCCTGTTCTATGGCGCCCGATTCCCTCAAGTCGGAAAGCTGAGGCCTGTGGTCAGACCTTTGCTCCACGGCCCTTGACAACTGGCTTATCGCTATCATGGTAACGTTAAGCTCGCGCGCCAGGGCCTTAAGCGACCTTGAGATATCGGATATCTCCTGCTGCCTGTTTTCGGATCTCGATGAACCCTGCATAAGCTGAAGGTAATCAAGTATCACCAGCTTTATGTTATGCTGGGACTTGAGACGTCTCGCCTTGGCCCTGAGTTCAAGTACCCCTATGCCAGGGGTGTCGTCTATGTAAATAGGGGCCTCGGACAGCTTTCCTGCGGCATTGACAAGGCGCGGCCAATCCGACTGCGAAAGAAATCCTGTCCTTACCTTATGCGCGTTTACCCTGGCGTGGGAACACAGCATCCTCTGGACAAGCTGCTCCTTTGACATCTCCAGGCTGAAAAAAGCGACCGGTATCTTTTCCGTCACGCCCGCGTATTCCGCTATACAGGTTACAAGGGCGCTCTTACCCATAGACGGCCTCCCCGCGACAACTATCAGATCCGAGGTCTGAAGCCCTGCCGTCATAACGTCCAGTTCGTGAAATCCCGTGGGTATGCCGGTTATGTTTTCCTTACGCTGATAAAGGCCGTCTATGGTTTCGATGCTGTTTTTTATGACGTCCTTCAACAAAAACGATTTCTGCTCGACCTTCTTGGAGGATATCTCGAATATCGATTTCTCGGCCTTATCCAGCAGGGTGTCCACATCGCCGGATGACTCGTAGCAATCGTGGACTATAGAGGTCGCGTTATTTATAAGACTGCGCAGGATGCTCTTTTCCTTAACTATCTTGGCGTAGTGCGCTATATTGGCCGCGGTAGGAATAGAAGAGGCCAAAGAGGCAATATAAGAGGCGCCGCCCACCTCATCCAACCGCTCCTTTTTGTTCAGTTCCTCGGTAATAGTCACAATATCGGCGACGGAATTTTTGTTGAAAAGTTCAAGGATGGTCCTGTAGATCGCGCGGTGGGCCTCTTTGTAGAAGGCACCCTCATCCAGGAGCTCTATCGCCCTGGCTATCGCCTCTTCCTCTATAAGCATAGACCCCAATACGGCGGCCTCTGCCTCTATATTCTGCGGGGGTAGTTTCTGCAGGGATAAATTTTGAGTGCTAAGCTTGTTGTTCGCCATATATCTCACTCGGCGCCGATTTCCCGCGGACGCGCCGCTTAAATCGCCTTTCCGGCATCTTTTCGGCAGGATACACCCGGCCGGCCTTCGCCTTACGGGCTTTTATCCTTCTTTATTTTTTAACCACCCAGACCTTCGCGGAGGCGGTAACTTCCGGATGTAGTTTTATATCCACCTGATAGACACCGAGTTTTTTTATCGGCTCCGCGATGTGTATCTGTTTTTTGTCTATATCAAGGCCTTCTTGGGCAAAGGCCCCTTTTATGTCCTCCGGAGTAACGGAGCCGAAGAGTTTATCGCCTTCTCCCGCGGCCACCGAAACCGTGCATGAGGCCTCGTTTATCTTTTTGGCCCTTTCTTCCATATCTCTCTTGAGTTTCGCTAGGTCCGCCTCGCGCTTTTTCTTTTTCCTCTCAAGAAACTCCACGCCTTTATTCGTCGCCTCTATAGCCAATTTCCGCGGAAAGAGAAAATTGCGGGCGTGGCCTCTTTTGACATCCACGATATCGCCCAGTTTGCCGAGTTTCTCGATATCCTCTATCAATATTACTTTCATAACGCTCCTATTTATTCACATACGGCACCAAAGATATGGCCCGCGCCTTTTTTATGGCGCGCGCGACCTGCCTCTGGTGCTTGGCGCAGTTGCCCGAAAGCCTGGAAGGTATTATCTTGCCTCTTTCGGTCATAAATTTCTGCAATTTAAAGACATCCTTATAGTCGATGGGAGGCATCTTTTCGGAGCAGAATCTGCATACCTTTTTTCTTATAGCGTACGCGGGTTTTTTCTTCCTGGGCCCTTTACGGCCTCCGGCGCCGCGCTTACCGAACCTGCCGCGGCCTCTTTCTCCTGTTTTTTTAGCTTTTACCGGCATATTTTTTATCTCTCACTTTCTTTTGATTGTTGGAAACAAGGGTCTGTTTTCGCTTAAAAAGGGACGTCGCCCTCTCCGGGGGACTTGGATTTGACCTTTCCCCCTAAATTCGGCTCCGCGGATTCCTGGTCCAGATTTATATCCTCTATCCCGGCCGATGGCTGCTTTCCCTGCGGCGCGCCCTGGGCCTTATCGCTTCTGCCCAAAAACTGCACCCTCTCGGCCCTCACCTCGAGCGTGCTGCGCTTTTCGCCGCCCGGCGAGTCCCATGTCCTGTACTGAAGCCGGCCCTCGATAAAAACAGGCCTGCCCTTCGCAAGATACTCACCGCATATCTCGGCCGTCCTTCCCCACACCACAATCCGCACGAAACACGTCTCCTGTTTTTTTTCGCCGGTCGAGGTATTATAGACCCTGTTGGTCGCCAGGCCAAAGCTGGCGACGGCCGTCCCGCTGGGGACATATCTCAATTCCGGGTCTCTGGTCAAGTTGCCTATAAGAAAAACCTTGTTTAAATTAGCCATATCCTACCGCCTTTTTCTTAGTTTCCTGTTTTCGCCCCCGCCACCCCTTTTGCCTAACCATCTCCGCCTACGAGGTGGAACGCGGTTTCCGTCTCTCTCTTTCCGGGCTTCAGGATCCCGCGCGGGTTATCTGGGCCCTTAAGATATTATTGTCTATCTTAAAAATCTCCGTTAACGTCTTTATGGAATTCGGTTCCGCCTCAAATGACGTATACAAAAAGAACCCATCGCGAAATTTTTTTATCTCAAAGGCGAGTTTCTTTTTGCCCCACTTCTCGGTCTTCTCTATTTTGCCTTTATGCTTCTCGATGGTCTCCTGCGCCCCGGAATATTCCTTCTCAAGCTGGGACTCGTTTAGATCGGGCTTAAATATAAATATACCTTCGTATTTATTCAACTAAAAACCTCCTTTTTTATACTACCACAGCGCTGTTTATAAGACAAGAAAAATAGCCTACCGCGCGCCCGGGGCGTTGTAAATATTCATCGCTTCTTTTATGCCTTTTGTAAGCCAGCATAAGGCCGCCTCGGCCGCGGCCTCTTCGGCCTCTTCGGCCTTTTTAAACTCGGCCCGGCCAAAGGCCCCCAGAACGTGGCGGACCATATCTTTGTGTTTCCCTATCCCTATCCTGAGGCGCGGGAAGGACTCGCTTCCCAATCTCTCTATAATGGAACGGAGGCCGCGGTGCCCGCCCGAAGAGCCTTTCGGCCTTATTCTGAGCTTTCCTAAACTCAAGTCAGCGTCGTCGCATATGACCAGCATATCCGAAAGGACGATATCCTTATCCTTCACTATCGAAAGAACGGCGTCGCCGGAAAGATTCATATATGTCTGCGGCAGGATGACGGCCACATCATCTTTGCCTATCCTGCCCTCGCCGAACAAAGACAGGTACCTTCGCCTTCTCAGGCCGATCTTGTTGGCCGCTGCCAGGTCTTTGGCCGCGTTGGCGCCCAAATTATGCCTTGTGCGCCTATAACTTTTTCCCGGGTTGCCCAGTCCGACGATTAATTTCATTTCTCGGCTTTCGGCTGTCTGCGTCCGACGGCGGAGCGCCGGCTTAGCGCTAAAACAAAAATGCCGCGCTTACTTTTTCTCCTTGCCGCCGCCCTCGCCTGAGGCAGGGCCCTTTGACTCACCCGGCGCGGCCTTTTTTTCCGCGCCCGGTGAGGCCTCTTCCGATTCCGCCTCTTCCTTTTCCTTCTTTTCCCTTATGAGCTCGGGCTCCGTAATCTCCTCTTCGGCGGTAGGCTCCGGCTCTTCCGCGCGAGGCATCTCGACGGCGATAACGGCCTGTTCCGGGTCTTCGAGTATCTTGACCGCCGGCGATACCTCGAGGTCTTTTATCAATATGCGGTCGCCTATTTTGAGCGGCGTAACGTCCACCTCTATCTTTTCGGGGATGTCTGCGGGCAGGCACTCCACCTTGAGTTCCCACATAATATGCTCGAGGACGCCTTCGTCCTTAACGGCCCCCTCCGCCTCGCCCTTCGCGACTATCGGTACGTTGACCGTAAGCTTTTCGGTAAGCGATATCTCCTGAAAGTCAACGTGCATAATCTCCTCTTTTATGGGGTGGTTCTGCACCTCCTTGACTATGACGACCCTGTCATGCCCCTTGGACTTCGCGGTCTTACCTATTTTAAGGTCGATAAGAACGTTTTCGCCGGCCTTCGTGCGCAGGGCATCGGCCAAGTCCCTTTCGAAAAGCCTGAGATGCACGGTTTTTTTGCCTTCCTTGTATACGACCCCGGGTATAAAACCCGTTTTTCTCAATCTCTTGCTGTCTTTTTTGCCTGTCTCGTTTCTTTCCTCTGCCTTAAGTTGGATTCTTCCCATGCCTCTTTTCTCCTTTATGGCTTTATTGCGGGCGCGCTTGGTCTAAAGCGATATAAGCGCCTTCCGATCTTACCCCAGTCTCTCGTAATTATTAAAAAGCACGCTTATGGATTCCTCTCTATGGATCCTGTCTATGGCTTCGGCCAAAAGAGGCGCTATCGAGAGGGGCTCTATCTTGTCTATCTTTTTTTCCTCCAAAAGCGGTATGGTATTGGTCACCATAAGCTTTTTTATCTGCGATTTCCTTATCCTCTCTATCGCCGGCCCGGAAAGCACCGGGTGCGTTATGGCGGCGTAAATATCCTCGGCGCCGCTTTTCTTAAGCGCGGCGGCGGCCTCTACGAGAGAACCCGCGGTAGCCGCGATATCGTCGACGATAAGGGCGTTTTTACCTTTGACCTCGCCCATGATGAACATCACCTCGGTCTTTTCGTCGTTTACGCGCCTTTTATCTACGACCGCAAGGCCCGCGTTAAACCTCTTGGCATAGGCCCTCGCCATCTTTATGCCGCCCACGTCCGGAGATACGACGACAAGGTTTCCTATCTTCCGCTTCTCGAAATATTCCACAAACACGTTAACGGCAAAAAGGTGGTCCAGGGGTATATCGAAAAATCCCTGTATCTGTCCGGCGTGCAGGTCTATCGTAAGGACCCTGTTCGCCCCGGCTGCCGTAATCAGATTAGCCACGAGCTTCGCCGTAATAGGCACCCTCGGACGGTCCTTCCTGTCCTGTCTGGCGTAGGCGTAATAAGGGACCACCGCCGTTATGCGCTTGGCGGATGCGCGCTTTATGGCGTCTATAAGTATAAGCAACTCGACAAGGTTGTCATTTACCGGGTATGAGACCGACTGGATTATAAAAACATCCCTGCCCCGCACATCTTCTTTTAATATGACCTTTACCTCGCCGTCGTTGAATTTCTCCACCGCCGCGTTTCCAAGCGGCATATTAAGCCTTGAGCATATCTCCTTGGCCAGCGGCCTGTTAGAATTGCCCGTGAATATCAGCATCTGGTTCATTTTCATGGCAAACTCCTTTTGTGCGAATCCCTTTACCCGCGCCTGCGGCGCCCGCTTTTCAGCGCGCGCGCCGGCACGCCGGCGACTACGGAGCCTTCCGCGACCTTCGTCCCCTTAGTAAGCACGCTGCCGGCTCCGGTAACGGCCTTCTTTCCCACCGTAACCGGCGCCACGAATATCGTGCCGCTTCCTATAAAGGCGCCGTCTTTTATAACCGTCTTATTTTTATTCTTTCCGTCGTAATTCGCGGTTATGGTGCCCGCGCCTATATTCACGCCCTTACCGATAAGGGAGTCTCCTATATATGAATGATGTTTTATTTTTGTCCCGCGCCCTATATCGCTTCTTGTTAATTCGACAAAATTGCCGATTTCGACCCCGTCCGCCAGCTCGGCGCCGGACCTTATCCTGGCGAAAGGCCCTATGAGGCACCCGGCGCCTATCTTTACGTCGTTTTCGATAATAGTATAAGGCCTTATGACCGTATCGCCGCCGATAACGCAATCGGCGCTTATGTAGGTATTGAGCGGGTCTATTATAGTAACACCCGCGCGTAAAAACTTATCTATCGCCCTCTCGCGGATTACGCCTTCGGCCTTCGCGAGCTCCCGCCTGGAATTGATCCCGAGCGCCTCGTCTTCGTCAACTGTGCCCGAAGAGGCGATTTTGAGTCCGCGTTTTTTAAACACCTCTATGATATCCGTGAGGTAATACTCGTTCTTCTTGTTGTCGGCCTTGATTTTGCGAAGGCCCTCGAACAGGTCCTTCGAGGCGAAGCAATAGGCCCCGGTATTTATCTCGTTTATCACCTTGTCATAGAGCGACGCTTCGCTTTCTTCCACTATGCGCGTTATATTGTCATCGTCGTCGCGCAGTATCCTTCCGTATCCGGATGGGTCTTTTACCCGGGTCGTCAGTACCGTACAAGATGACCCCGCGTCTTTATGCCGATTGATGAGCAGCTGTATCGTCTCCCGACGGATAAGAGGCATGTCCCCGCAAAGGACCAGGACATCGCCTCCGAATCCGGCCAGCGCGCCTTTCGCCGCCATAACGGCGTCCGCGGAGCCTAACGGTTTCTTCTGGCCGGCCGTCATCGCGGCCTTAACGAACCGTCTTACCTCGGCGCCGTTACGCCCCGTCACGACGATGATCGGCTTAACCCCTAAGGGCCTCACGATATCCAGCACATATTCGATCATTGCCTTGCCGGAAATCTTATGCAGGACCTTCGGTACCGATGACCGCATCCTCTTCCCGAGGCCGGCCGCCAGTATTACGCACGCGGTATTTTTTATCTTCGCCATCCTACTCCCGTCCAATCTTCCCCCGCTCTTTGGGGACGGTTCTGACCGCCTTAGGGGGACAGGTCTACACAAGGCATATTATAAGGCATAGACCAGTCCCCTACCTCCTTCGGAGGAACCTGTCCCCTTCGGCCCCTTGGTCCGAAAATGGTTGCCGGACTAGGACTCGAACCTAGGACCTCGCCTCCAAAGGGCGGTGTGATACCACTTCACCATCCGGCAGCGCCCAAATATCTATCCGCTCTGATTAAAACTCCAGGTCTCCCTCAAAGTCCTCGTCATTGCCGATATTGCTGATAACGTCCGTCGGCTTAGGCTGGGCCTTGGGTTTCGAATCGCTCCTGACAGGTTCGCTCCTGACAGGTTCGCTCTTTACGGGTTCGCTCTTCGGCTTTATATCGCCTGCGGCGTCCGACCTTCCCTTGCCCTTGGTCTCTTCCTCATATGCCTTCAACACCTTCTTCTGAATATATTCCCTGCATTCGGGTGTAATCGGATGCGCGATATCCCTGTGCCCCGATTGACGCCTGGAATCATCTCCCGCCTCGGCCTCTCTGTCGACCTGCGGAAGCGCGACGCCGCATTGATTGCAGTATTTGCTTCTCATCGCGTTTTTATGTCCGCATTTGGGACAGGCGTCTCTAAGTTTTCTGGAAGGCATAGCCACAAAAAGCCCCTTGTTGCCCTCTATGACCTTCACGTTCCTTACCACAAACGCGTTATCCATAGTTATCGTCGCGTACGCCTTTAATTTACGGTCCCTGCTTTCCCTCGGAAAAATCCTTACCTCCGTTATCTCCATGCTGAATTGCTCCTTTCTCTTGTCATATGTTGTTTATAATCTATATGTCCGGGGTATGTTCGGTAAACGTCTCGGCGATAAAAACCTTCCACCCGCCCGGTGAAGGCATCCTCGAGGCAAACAACCTCAGAAAGTCCTCCCGCAGCGTTTCGGCCTCCTTTCGAGATCTGGTCAAGACAAAAATAGCGGGGCCGCTGCCGCTCACCATGGCAGCTTCAAACCCCATTTTTTTCAGGAAATTCTTTACCCCGGAAATATGCGTAACTTTTTTAGCTACAACGGGTTCTAATCCGTTGTATAAACATTTTTTTATACCTTCGCTATCGCGCCGTTCGATGGCGCGGAGCATTATTCTAACATCCGGTCCGCCGCCTGTCAAGTTCAAATTTGCCTCGCCGTAAATATCCCCGGCCAAAAGGCGCGCAGGCGCCGATATAACGACATGCCACATGCGCGGGCCGCCTTCTATCGGGGTTATATCGTCTCCCCTGCCTTTTCCCAGGGCAAAAGGCCGGTCGCAAATGAAAAAGGGCACGTCGGCGCCTATTTCCCGGGCCATGCCGGCCAATATCTCTTCCGTAAGCCCAAGGCCCCAAAGCCTGTTCAGGCATTTCAGGGTAAGCGCCGCGTTGCCGCTGCCTCCCCCGAGCCCCGCGGCGATGGGGATGTCCTTTTCTATGTGTATCTTTACGGCCTCTGATACGGCGCACTTTTTCTTTAACAAAGAACACGCCCGGTAAACCAGGTTTTCCTCACCGGTGGGAAGCTCCTTGACGTTTGAGCTTATCTCTATACCCCCTGAATTAGAAATCCCCGCCGGGCCTTTTTTGCCCAACGGGGTAATCCGTATCCTATCGCACAGGTTTATCTTTTCAAAGACCGTGACTATATCGTGATAGCCGTCGGCGCGTTTTTGCAGGATGTCCAAAAACAAATTTATCTTCGCTGGTGACAAGGCATCGATAGTCTGCATATGATATTACGTCGGTAATCCTGGTTCGTTAGGTGTATTATACGTTTTTAGCTACAGGGACAGGTCTGCGCAAGGCTTATTACAAACCGCAGACCAGTCCCTTTCCTCCTTCGGAGGAAACAAATTTATCTTCGCTGGTGACAAGGCATCGATAGTCTGCATACGATATTACGTCGGTAATCCTGGTTCGTTATTACTTTGGGGACGGTTCTCGCCGCAAAGCTAAACCTGTCCCCGCTCCAAAGCTAAACCTGTCCCCTTCGTCCTTTGCCTTAGGGGGACAGGTCTACACAAGGCATATTGCAAAACATAGACCAGTCCCTTTCCTCCTTCGGAGGAACCTGCGACCGAGGACGTAATGTCCGAGGAAGTGCCGAGGCCATCCGGCCGAGGCGCCCCGCTTTCAGCTTGCAGCCATCAGCTCAAGGCCTTGCTAACGCCTGTACCCTGTACCCTGAACCCTGAAAAAACCGGTTCGCCACTACTATTTTTTTCTCTTTAGCGCGGACTTCGCCCCTTTGGCTATATCCTCAGCCGTCAGGTGATAGCACTTAAACAATTCCCCGGGCGTCCCGGACTGCGTGCATTCGCTTACGCCGATCATCTCGAGTGGGACCGGGTGGTTTCGCGATATAACCTCGCTCACGCCGCTTCCCAGCCCGCCGTAACGGGAGTGCTCCTCCGCCGTAACAATGGCCCCTGTCTCAGCCGCTGCCCGGACCAATATCTTATCATCCAGCGGCTTGAGGGTATGCATATTAATAATCCTCGCGTCTATACCCTGTTTCTCAAGGATATCGGCCGCCTTAACGGCCTCATAAAGCATCTGGCCGCACGCCACTATAGTAACATCCCCGCCGTCTCTCATCAGCACGCCCTTTCCTATTTCGAAAGGATCGCCCTCGCCGGTGACGATAGGCGAGGCGTTGCGCCCCAACCTTAAATATACGGGGCCGGCGCGCTCCGCGGCCTTCATTGTCGCCTTTTTCGACTCTATAGAATCGCAGGGGACTATTACGGTCATATTGGGCAGGACCCTCATCAGCGTTATCTCCTCAAGGGCCTGATGCGTATAGCTGTCCTCGCCTACCGAGATCCCCGCGTGCGTACCCACGATCTTCACGTTCAACTTCATATAGTCAACCGATACCCTCACCTGGTCCCAGGCCCTGCCGGCGGCGAAAACGCCGAAAGTGCAGGCAAAAGGTATCTTGCCCATAAGCGCGAATCCGGCCGCGGCGCTCATCATATTCTGTTCCGCCACCCCGAAGCTAAAAAATCTCTCCGGAAATCTATCCCTGAACCAGTGGATCCTCACGGATTCGGTAAGGTCCGCGCTCAACGCGATGACATCTTTATTTTTTTCGGCCGCCTCGAGAAGCCCCTTGCCGAAACCGTCGCGTGTCGATTCGAATTTCATTTCCCCGTCAATCTTTTTCATCCAGCTCCCTCAACGCCTTATCCAGTTCCTCTTTTTTCGGGGCTACCCCGTGCCACTTGGCCTTATTCTCTATAAAGGAGACCCCCTTGCCCTTCACCGTATGCGCCAGCACCACCGTCGGTTTGCTTTTTATTTTTTCGGCGCCGTCCAGGGCGTCCATAAGCTCCGTGAAATTATGCCCGTTGCACTCTACCACATTCCAGCCGAAGGCCCTCCACTTATCCGCGAGGGGCTCGATGGCCATCACATCGCGGCACCAACCGTCTATCTGGATTTTGTTGAAGTCGACTATGCCGCATATATTATCCAGCTTATAATGGGCCGCGCTCATAGCGGCCTCCCATATCTGGCCTTCGTTCAATTCACCGTCGCCCATCACGCAATATACCCGTATATCCTTTTTGTCCATGCGCGCGGCAAGCGCTATACCGTTGCTTATAGAAAGCCCCTGCCCAAGCGATCCGGTGGATGCCTCTATCCCGGGAAGGCCGATCTGCGGATGCCCCTGAAGCCTGGACCCGAATTTCCTCAGCGTCATAAGTTCTTTTTTCGGAAAATAACCCGTGTCCGCGAGCATGGTATAAACCGCGGGGCAGGCGTGCCCCTTAGATAGCACCAGCCTGTCGCGCATATCCCATTCGGGATCGGCCGGGCGATGCCTCATCTTATAATGATAAAGGGCGACTATGATCTCCACCATGGAAAGAGAACCCCCGGTATGCCCCGAACCGGCCTCGCAGAGTATTTTTAATATAGTCCTGCGCGCCTCTCTGGCCTTTGCCTTTAACACGCTTATATCAGGTCGTTTCACTCTTCTTCCTTTCGAGCTCTCCTCAACTTCTCCGCGACCGCTTCCTGTGAATCGTCGAGCTCCAGAGATTTCTGCCACTGGGAAACGGCCTCCTCCGTCATGCCCTTGCGGTAATACACGTCCCCGAGATGGTCTCTTATAATAGCGTCATCGCCCACAAGCGACACCGCCTTTTCCAATTCTGTCAGCGCCTCCTCTACCATCCCTTTTTTGAAATAGGCCCAGCCCAGGCTGTCTATATAGGCGCCGTTATTCGGTTCGGCCTCGATCGCTTTATTTATAAGCTCCAATGCCTCCTCCAGATTCTCTCCGCTGTCGGCGAACATATAGCCAAGGTAATTGCACGCGCCCGCGTCGTCGGGGTCGAGCTTGAGCACCGCCCGAAATTCGCCGATCGCCTCCTCCCGGCGCCCCATCCGCTCATAGGCGGCCCCCAGCAGAAAACGCGCCCTTTTGCTGTCGGGCTGCAGGCCAAGCGCCTTTTGATATTCCTCCACGGCCCTTTCGTATTGTCCGTCCATCGTAAATATATAACCGAGGGAGAGGAGCAACCGTTCCTTGTCTTCGGCCTTGTCGAAGGCGCCCTCAAGCAGCTCCACCGCTTTCGGGACATCCTTTTCCCTGGCGTAAAGGGACGCCAACGCCGCGTATGAGTCCGCGTCCGCGGGGTCAAGCTCTATCAAAAAGCTGTAATGCCTTACCGCCTCATCCGTCTCGCCGGCCTTGTAACGGGCCATCGCCAGCCGGCGGTATAAGCTCTTATCGAGCGGCGCTATCTTAAGCGCCTTTTCGTAAACCTCCGCGGCGTTTTGATAATCTTCGGCGACTTCGTAATTCGAGCCGAGCGCGACGTATATATCCACACTTTTAGGGGACAGCTCTATCGCCTTTTCAAAGGCCTCCGCGGCATCTTGCGTCTGTTTCAATCTCGAATACAAAAGTCCGAGTTTAAAATAAATATAGGCCGTCTCGCCGCCGTCTATCCGCAGTATCTGCCGGTATAAAGATGCCGCCTCGCCGATTTTTCCCCGGATAATATACAACTCGGCCAGGCCGTTGAGCGCCCTGATATTCCGCGGCTCTTTGCCGATTACCTTATTATATTCGGCCTCGCATTCGTCAAGCCTGTTCAAGCCGGCCAGCGCGAGGGCCTTAAGAAAATTCACGTCGATGAGGTCGGGGCTCAAACGCTCCGCCTCGTCAAACTCCTCAAGCGCCTCCTCGAATTTTCCCGACACCAAGAGGTCCGCGCCGAGTCGTATATGGAAGACGTCGACGTCCGGGTCGAACTTTATCGCTTCCCTGTATTCCCTTATCGCGTCCTGGACCCTGTCCTGATGGTCATAAATAATGCCCATAGAATAATGGGCTAATGTCCTTGAAAGGACGGTCTCTTTTTTGATGCAGACGGGGTCTTCGCCGCCGTTCAGGGCCGCGTAAGACAAGACATCGACGGACAACACGAAAAAAGAGATAATCAGAAAGGTCTTATATAATCTGGTCAGCACCGGTTAAACCTTGCGCCCTGTCATCGCGTAGTCCGTAAAAACATTTAATACTCTTTAATGATACCTGTAGTATGTCCGGGATAAGCCCGCCGCGCGGCCCGCGCCTGTCCTCGCCCGCGCGAACCGCCGGTCGAGGCCTATCTGTTCTTCTTTTTATGTCTGTCTCTTCGAAGCCTTTTTTTCCTTTTGTGCTTCGCTATCTTCTTTCTCTTCCTCTTTCTTCCGCACGGCATTTCGGCTCACCCCTTTCCTACTCGATAACTTTATTCAACGGATATTCCACTATCCCCTGGGCGCCCGCCTTTTTCAGCTTCGGTATAAGGGTGCGCACCAGTTTCTCGTCTATTACCGTATCCACATCGCACCACTCTTTATCGCTCAGTTGGGAGATCGTCGGCTTCATAAGGGCGGGCAGAAGCCTGATTATCCTGCCGAGTGATTTTTTTCTTACGTTCATCTTAAGGCCGACTACGCCCTCGGATCCAAGCGCGCCGGTCAGAAGCAGTTTAAGGTTGTCGATCTTGTCTTTCTTGAATTTATTTTTGTACGAATCTTTATTGGCTATAAGCTTGGTGACCGACTGGCATATCGTCTCGACAATCCTCAGTTTATTCGCCTTGAGGCTTGAGCCCGTTTCCGTAAGCTCCACAATAGCGTCCACCAGCCCGGTGCCTATCTTCGCCTCCGTCGCCCCCCAGCTGAATTCCACCTCGGCTTTCACCTTTTTCTTCTTTAGATATTTCTTCGTGACGTTTACGAGCTCCGTGGCTATGCGCTTGCCCGAACAGTCCTTTACCGATCTTATCTTCGAGCCCTCGGGGACCGCGAGCACCCATCTCACCTTCCTGAGCCCGCGCTTCGCGTACAGCAGGTCCGTTATCACCTTTACCTCGGATGAGTTTTCGGCCACCCAGTCGCCGCCGGTCACGCCGCAGTCCAAAACGCCGCTTTCCACGTATTTCGATATCTCCTGCGCCCTCAACATCACAAGCTCGATTTCCTCGTCGTCGATAGAGGGAAAATATGACCTCTCGTCAAAAGAGATATTGAAACCGGCTTTATTGAATATTTTCAATGTAGCTTCCTGAAGGCTTCCTTTTGGTATGGCCAATTTTATTTTCATAGCGTTTCCTTATTGGTAATTAGTTACTATATTTTATAAAAATAACCCGCGAATGTCAAGAAACGTTTTCCCGCCCAGAAAAGAGGAGACGTTTTCCAACCCAATCGGGAAGCTGTCCCCGCGCCACACAGGAGACGTTTTCCAACCCAATCGGGAAGCTGTCCCCGCGCCACACAGGAAGCTGTCTGGAACCCAATCGGGAAGCTGTCCAGTTTCCAAAGGGGAAAGTGTACCCCCCCCCCCGGTCAGTCAGCCGGTTAGCCGGTGAACGGGTTTTCGCGCATCACGCATGACGCAATACGCACGACGAATTCTTCTATCCCGCCTACGAGGTGGAATCGGTCAGCCGCGAAGTATGCGTCGGGCGACATCGACCATAGCGGCACGCTCAACTGCGAGGGTCCTCAAAAACGCCTCTTCCGGGTCTCTGCCCACGGTTATCAGCCCGTGCCTCTCCAGCAATACCGCGTTATGCCTCTTCACGGCCCTGCCTACCGCCCTCGCCAGCTCGATCGTGCCGGGCCGAAAATATCCGATCCTGGCCACGGAAGACCCCAGATTCACCTCAAGCTCGTAGGTAACCGGCCTCGCGCGGACGGGCGAATAAGCGGCGGCCGTCGAGAAAACAGGATGCGTATGTATTACCGCGCCTATATCGGGCCTCGCGCCGTAACAGGCGAGGTGCATATGTATCTCCGTGGAAGGCCGATCGCCGCGCCTGACGGGCCTTCCCGTTTTCGCGTCAAGCCGTATATAGTCGGCCGCCTTCGCCTTTTCCATATCGGCGCCTCTTCTTTTTATATAAACGGCGCGCCTTTTTCTCGCGCTTATATTGCCGCCTTCGCCTATCACGAGCCCGGCCCGGCTGATTTTTATTCCTATCTTTCTCAACGCGTTTCTCAATTTTTCCTCCCCGATGTATCTGTCAGACGACATTATACCACAGAGCCGCTGATTTTCAAAAATAATAAATCTCTTGCCAAAAAATAGCGCCTGGAATATAATAATCTCCCAAAGGAGCGAAAGATGCTAAGGCAACTACGCAATAAGGAAACCGCCAAAAAGATACTTATAGGGCTTGCCGCCGTCATAATACCGGCCTTTGTCCTCTGGGGAGCCGGAAGCGCCACGCGCCAGAGGCGCGGGCCTTCCTTCGCGGGCACTATATTCGGCAAAAAGGTATCCTTTGATGAATACGGCCAAAGCTGGCGCGCGGTCAAGAACGAGGCCCTGATGAAATACGACAACTTCGACGAGATATATAAAGAACTGGATCTTGAGGGCGAGGCGTGGATAAGGATGATCCTGCTGCGTGAGGCCGAAAGGTACAAGATAAAGGCGAGCGACGAGGAGGTAAGGCAGGCCATCGGCAGTCTTCCTTTTTTTGTAAGAAACAACCGGTTTGATATGATGCTTTATGAGCAGGGCATAACGAATTCTCTCAGGGTAACGCCGAGGGAATTCGAGGAGGATATAAGGGGTTCCATCAAAATAGCGAAACTGGCGAATATCGTCACCGAAGATATACGCGCTTCACAAGAGGAGATACTTGAAAGTTATAAAGAGGAGAACGAAAAGATAAAAATCGCCTACGCCCTGCTTCCGGTAGAGGACTTTTCGCAGGATATCTCGGTATCCGAGGAGGATATCGAAAGTTACTATAACGCCAACGCCGAGACATTCCGCCTGCCCGAGCGCGTAGACGTGGAGTTTATCGAATTCAAATACGGCGATTACACGGGCGAAATAGATATAGACGAAGACGAGCTTTTGTATTATTACGAGTCGCGCCTCGAGGAATTCGAGCATCCGGAAACCGTGCGCGCCAGCCATATACTTTTTGAGGATGAAAAAAAGGCGAAAAATGTCCTCAAAAAATTAAAAAAGAGGAGGCGCCGGAGGAAGGATTATTTCGCCGAAACGGCGGAAAAATACTCTAAGTGCCCCAGCAAAGACCGGGGAGGGGACCTCGGCTATTTCGAACGCGGAAAGATGGCCCCCGAATTCGAAGAGGCCGCCTTCGCCCTGGAAACGGGCGAAATAAGCGAAATCATAAAGACCGATTTCGGTTACCATATCATAATGCTCGAGGACAAAAAAGAGGCGTATACGGATAAGTTCGAAGACGTCAAGGAAAGTATAAAAGAGGGCCTGCTCGCAGAAAACGCGAAAAACGAGGCGTATGACGAGGCCGGCCTGGCGTTAAGTTCCATAGAGGAGGCCTCCGATTTCGAAAAAACGGCGGGCGAATACGGCAAAACGATAAAAAGGACCGGTTATTTCGCGCGGGGCGGCGTCATCGAAGGCATCGGCTGGAACCCGGAAATGGAAAGGGTCGCCTTCGGCCTCCGGCCCAACGAGGTGGGGCCTCTTATATCTCAACGGGGCGCGGCCTCCGAAGCGAACTACATAATACGCCTGGCGGGAAGAAAGAAACCGGAAATCCCGCCCCTGGAAGACGTGAAGGAGAGCATAAAGACAAAAGTAAAACAGGCCAAAGGCCTAAAAATCACCGCGGAAAAAATGCGAGAGAAAAGAGAAACCGTTATGGAAGAGGTCTCCTCCGGCCTGTCTTTCGAAGAGGCCGCCTCCGAGGCGGGCCTCGAGTCGAAAAACACCGACTATATAACAAGGATGGACTATATAAAAGACATAGGCCCGGCGTCCAACATAAAAGAGGTATTTGATTACAAGCCGGGCGATATAAGCCCCGTCTTAAAAATGCCCAGGGCCGCCTGTCTCGTCACCCTGCTCGATTACATACCTATAGAGGAGGAAAAATTCCTTGAGGAAAAAGAAGCGATGGGCGGGAATCTGACGGAATTGAAAAAGCGCCGATTCCTAAGCGGTTGGCTTGACGAGCTCAAGTCCAGGGCCGGGCTCCGCGTCAATTTCTAAGCGCCCTTTAACCTACCAGGCGGCAACACCCGCTAACCCGTGTTTTGGGGACGGTTCTCGCCGCAAAGCTAGACCTGTCCCCTTCGTCCTTCGGACGAACATCTTAACTTTACACTTTTAACGTCGTTAAAAGTGTAAAGTTATTTTGGGGATGGTTCTCGCCGCCGTAAACCTGTCCCCAAGCTAACCGGCTAACCCGCCTAAGGGGTGGGCGCCGGTTTCTCTTTACAGTTCATCACCGCCGTTATGAGGTAAGCGGTATATAATCCTATATAGAGGATAACGAAATGCGGAATATTGAAACCGATAACCGCTACCAGGGCCCCTAATACCGCGCTCGGGGTTATGGCGTATATCCCGATATTAAAAAGCTGTCTGTAGGTAAGCTTCGCGTCGGCGATCGATGAGGCCGCCAGAGATATCAGACTGAAAATAAATACATGCAGGATCCTCGCCACAGAGATATATACAAAAATAATCGCCAGGGCAAAAGGAAAGATTATCCACATTATGTTTTTTCTTAACGCCTTTAAAAAATTCTCGTCTATCCTCAGCGACCCAAACCTCGAAAGGTCATAGCGCTCGGTCTTGAAGCCGCCTTCCTTATACTGTATCTCGTTCTTCGTGAGGAGTATGCCTGTCTCGTAATCGTCAAGAGAGGTAATGCCGCCTGTCGTATCGATGATAAACACAAAATCGTCTCCCTCCAGCATATAGGGCTCTTTTACGTCCACGCTCGCGGTTCCGTTCTCTATCTCGATGGCCGGTAGGTTCTCCAGGGACCAGTCCACCGCCATATCAAGCCCCCGGCTCATATCGTAGGTGAACCTGGCGACCAGGGCCAGGGTTATCAACAAAACCATTAAGAAAAAATATTTTAAGACCCTCGAGGTTTGAAAATCCTTGGCCTGTTTATAAAACTTAAACTCCGAGACCGCCTTCATTATATCGCTAAAAAACCCTCTCATAAACGCTCCTTTCCATAGTCCGGGCTTCCTTATATATTGCCCAAGTAAACGTATTTCAATCTCTCACCGGCTATCTCTTTTGCCTTATCAAGCGTAACCGCAGGCGTAGGCGGGATTGACGTCTTGTAATTAGGAAAATACCTCGAAAAATGAAGCGGCGTGTCCTCGCCCGCGTTAACGGCTATCCAGTCCGCAAGCTTTCTGAAATTTTCTATCGAGTCGTTAAGGCCGGGTATGACCAGATTGGTCAGCTCTATATGGATGCCTCTTTTTTTCGCGGCCTTTACGTTTTCCAAAACCGGTCCGATCTCCCCGCCGCAGTATCTTTTGTAGAAATCGTTCTCTATGGACTTGATGTCCACGTTCATCGCGTCTATATAAGGAAATATCTCGTCCCTCGGCCCCTCATTGATATAGCCGTTGGTAACAAAGACGTTTTTAAGGCCGGCCGCGGCGGCCTTCTGGCAGCACTCCAAAACAAATTCAAACCAGATCAACGGCTCGTTATAGGTATACGCGATGCCGAACGATCCGGTTTCTTTCGCCTTAATCACCGCCTCTTCGGCGGTGATTGTCTCGCTCGGGCCGTTCACATCCTGCGATATGCGCCAGTTCTGGCACCACGGACATTTAAAATTGCACCCCCTGGTGCCGAGCGAAAGGATGTATTCTCCGCTGTGGTAACGGTAAAGCGGCTTTTTCTCCACGGGGTCGAGCGCCAAAGAGGTGATCCTGTTATATATCTCGGAATAAAGTATGCCCTCTTTATTGACCCTCACCCCGCATATCCCCCTTTTGCCGTCGTCTATGAGGCAGTTATGGGGGCACAGAAGGCATCTTATGCGGCCGCCTTCCTTTATATAATAAAGGGCCTTCCCGGCGGATTCAGACAACGCGCCCTCTTTTTTTCAAAAGCTGCTTCA
>Ga0272441_10004197_pt1 | contig 26497 bp, 14 predicted proteins | sample SSMProp6N_FD_193582 | JGI IMG/M metagenome (GOLD analysis project Ga0272441, IMG submission 193582) | Marine sediment archaeal communities from Little Sippewissett salt marsh, Falmouth, MA, United States - SSM-Prop-6N | ecosystem: Environmental > Aquatic > Marine > Wetlands > Sediment ... | reverse complement strand
GAGTCGTTCCACGACAAGCCCGTCACGGTTTCTTGAAAGTAGTAGGTTCCACCCGACGATGTCGCACGATACACCTTGTAGCTGGTTGCACCCGAAGAAGAGTTCCAGCTTACCGTGATCTTGTCGGTATAGGTTCCATCGCTCGCTTGGACATTCGTTGGCGGATCCAGCGTACGGGTTGTGAAGCCTTCGTCGTACGAAGACTTGTCACTGCATTCGGAGCTGTTGCAGTCTTCCACTTTGTACCAGTAATGAACACCTTCGCCTAGCCCAGTGTCCGACCACGACGTCCCGTACACCGTATCCTGATAGTAATACGTTCCATACGCTGACGTTGCACGATACACTTTGCAGAATGTCGCTCGGTCAGATGAACTCCAGCTCACGATAATCTTGTCCGTATAGCTGCCGTCAGAAGCTCGCACGTTTGTTGGAGGAGGCAAGCTCGGCAGTGCAAACCCTTCGTCGTACGCGGACATGTCGCTGCAGCCTGCGCTGTTGCAGGCCTCGATCTTGTACCAGCAGTGCATATCTTCGCTCAGATCAGTGTCCGACCACGATGTCGTAACCACGGTGTCCTGGTAGTAGTACGTTCCGTACGCTGACGTCGCACGATACACCTTGTAGTCTGCCGCTCCTGAGGAGGAATTCCAGCTCACGGCAATCCTGTCAGCGTAGACTCCATCCGTAGCTGCAACATGAGTCGGAGGATCCGGAATTCCTTCTCCCGTAGATCCCTCATCGGAAGACGAGAAATCACTGCACCCCATGCTGTTACAGGCTTTGATCTTGTAGTAGTAGGCGACGTCAGACCACAGTCCGGTATTGGTCCAGGATGTTCCTGTCACGGTGTCTTGAAGATAGTAGCTACCGCTTGACGATGTGGCGCGATACACCTTGTAGCTCGTCGCCCCTGAAGAAGCGTCCCAGCTCACCGCAATCGCGTCAGCGTAGACCTCATCAGTAGCTTGCACATTTTTCGGAGGATCCGGAATTCCTTCTCCCGTAGATCCCTCATCGTAAGACGAGAAATCACTGCACCCCGCGCTGCTGCAGGCCTTGATTTTGTAGTAGTACGTAACACTGGAGCCAAGTCCGGTATCGGTCCAGGATTCTCCTGTTACTGTGCCTTGGAATGAGTAGCTGCCACCTGAAGATGTCGCTCGGTACACCTCATACGAGGTCGCTCCTGAGGATGAGTTCCAGCTAACTGTTATCTTGTCATTGTACGTTTCATCACTGGCTCGGATGTTTGTCGGAGGAGAAGGAATACTAATCTGGCTCTCGGTTGTTCCGGTAATCTGTTCGATCCACTCCTCGATCTCGGCACAGCCGGCAAGAAACAGGAGCAGCATGAGTGCACCTATGGCGAGCCAATGCCGTGCTGCGACCATGAAGACAGTCTTTCTCATCAGCCATCCTCTCGCTACTGCAGTTGACATACTACTGCAATTAGCTCCAAGAACCAAGGAACACCGATGGGGTCATAGGATCTACCATTGCATCTTGTACAGATAAAGCAGCCGCTCTGTTGATGAGCAAACCGCCGTCAAGTAGCTCCGAGCAACCATCCAGTTGCTCCTTGAGCCTTGACTGAGTGAGTGGCCAGCGCGGCAACTACTAGACGGCACACTGAGACAATGAATAGGTGCGCCACAGGGAGCCCCGGAATTCGAACTTGAGTGATTGCTCGCCCCATGCTACTCTCCCCGCATGTTCTTCAGGAGCCGGCATACCTTCGCTGCCATCGGTGGCCTTGTCCTTCTGCTACTAGTCACTGGCTGCATCTTCTTCTCGAAACCTCCTCTGGAAGCACTCGTGGCCTCCGAAGCCTGCTCCGTCCTGAGCGAAATTGATGACCTGTTGGCCGATCTCTCCTCGCCCACTGGGGCAACAACGCTGGAGACCCTTCGTGCCGACGTCAACGGATCGCTGCAACCGGGTAAGTGCGTTGGGATCTACCGTCCCGACATACTTCGGCCCGTTGATCAGTCGCGGGCCCAGAAATCCTTGTAGCCGGAGGTTGCAGCCACTTTCTCGGCTTGACAGGAGGGCTTCCCAACAGAGATCCCTGGCGACGCGACTTGCTGTCAGATCCCCCCTCTTTACGATCGTGCGATCGAATCCCGCCCGCAATTGTGAACGCTCGACCGATGCCGATAACATGATCGAGGGCGCTTCGAGTGCCAGCAGCCGCTGAACACCTAGGAGAGAGGGGGCAAGCAGCCACATGATGCGATCGAATTCAATCTCGGATCATGATGGAGACACTCGCGGGAGATTCCTTGGAGATGTGGCCATCCGCTTCCTCGGTCAAGCAGTGAATGCACTCAAGGGCCTGATCTTCCTGCCCCTCATTGCCCGAAGCTTTGGAGAGTCCTCCTATGGAATTTGGACTCAGATCTCGCTGACCGTCGTCCTGCTTCAACCCTTATTGACGCTGCGGCTTGAGAGCGCGCTTGTTCGCTATCTTGCAGGTGCCTCTGCGGGGATAGAACGCAGACGGGCGCTATCATCTGTTAATTTCGTGACCTGGACCTCCGGCATGATTGTGCTGTTCCTTGCGTGGGCACTCAAGGAGGGGCTCTCTCTCATCTTGTTCGGGAGTAGATCGCTTGCTGAATTCGCCGTTCCTCTCGGGCTGCTCCTGGTTGCCCAAGCGACGCTCTCGGTGTCTGTTGCCGCGTTCCGCGCCATGGGGCGACTGAAGCGATGCACAGTTATTCAGGTCGCCAGTTCGCTTGGATCCATTATCGTCGTCGCCATTGCGGTCCAAGTATTCGGCGCAAGCCTTCATCAAGCCGTGATTGCGTGGGCCATCTCGACCGGGGTTGCTAGCCTCGTGGCGCGCGGCCTCCTGACGCGCGGTAGCGGAGCGTGGAGCGTCAGGGTCCACCGAGGAACAGCTCGTCGGTTTCTGCGCTACAGCCTGCCGTTGATCCCGACAGTGGCGGCAGCATGGATCATTGAATACAGTGATCGCTATTTCCTGGTTCACCTTTTGGGTCTCGGTGACGCAGGGGTCTATACGGGAGCCTATCGCCTGGCCCAAATCATGCGTATGCTGATGACACCGCTGGTGTTTGTGCTCTTGCCGACGATTCTACGTCTTCGCCAACGAGGGAAATCTTCCCTCGCGCAATCCCTCACGCGTGACGCACACTCTGCCTATCTTCTCGTCGCCTGCGGCATTGCCCCCTTGCTTATCGTATGGGGCCCGCAGGTCCTCGTCTCGCTTGCTTCGGAGAGCTTCCGTGTTTCTCAGTCGCTTCTTGCGCTCGTCGTCATCGGAGAGCTGTTCCTTTCGCTTCGCACGCTTTATACACAGCTCCTGTTTCTGTCGGAGAGAACGCTTGCGGTGATGCTTGTCGTTGGCGGCACTGCGATGATGAACATCGCGGCGAATCTATTATTGATCCCCGTGCTTGGCCTACTGGGTGCTGCTCTGGCCACGGCCTTCAGTTACGCTACGCAATGGCTCATCATGCGAAGCTTGGTGCAAGACAGGGATACGCTCTCTGTTCCTTTCCCACTTCTCGCTCGAGCCCTAGCCGGCGGTGGCCTCGTCTATGTTCTGCTATCCATGACTGAATCTCTCGGAACAGGCGGCGCGATCCTTGGCATCGCATGTGCAGCGCTTGTCTACTTCGGCGTGATAGGGTCATCCAAGACGGCCCGCAGCCTGTTGCGTCGAATGTTCGCCACGCCCAGCCACTGATGCCCCCGCTCTTCTGCTAGCACGTTGGGCGCTTGCCTGGCTCCCCACACAATGAGCTCGTTTGTATAATGCACGCGTGCTTCAAGGAGGAACCAGCGAGTGAGTCAAGTCGCAACGCTTTCACAGCTCATCAACGCCAACGCTACTGCGCGGCAAGATCGCGCGGCGTTGATACGGCCCGATGGCTCCAGTTGGACTCATTCGCAGTTGCGACGATCCGTTGAAGATGTCGCACGAGCTCTGCGACATCAGGGCGTTACGGCGCAGGATCGGGTCGTTATCGTATGTCCTTCCGGCGTCGACGCGGCCATTGGCTTCTTGGGCACGACGTCCTGCGCCATTGCCGCGCCGCTGAATCCGAGACTCAGCCCGGACGATTTCTCGTTCTATCTCCGCGATCTTGAGCCAACGCTCGTACTGACCACAGAGAGTGCCGATCCAGCCCTTATGGGAATCGCAGAAGGTCTCGGTATTCCCGTCTTCAAGCTCCCCCTCGTAACGCATCCTCCAACAGCTTTTCCTATTGAGGACGACAAGCTTGACATGGATTCGCCCCAACCAGATGATGTTGCCCTTGTCTTGTACACGTCAGGCACCACCTCCAAGCCAAAGCGTGTTCCGCTTCGCCATGCGCAGCTCACTTCCTCTGCCCGCAACATTGCCGAGACACTCGAACTCTCTCAAGATGATCGTTGCTTGAACGTGATGCCGCTCTTCCACATTCACCGCCTCATCGCCGGCCTTCTCGCTTCTCTGGTAGCTGGCGCAAGTGTCATCTGCACGGATGGATTCGATGACACTCGTTTCCTCGCATGGCTCTCTCAGCTGCACCCCACGTGGACCACGGCTGTCCCAACGATCCACCAAGCGCTTCTATCGCAGCTCAGCGAGCATGACCTAGACAGGCTGGTCGAACACACGCTGCGATTCGTGCGATCCTCCTCATCTGCGATGCCTCTTCGCGTGATTTCGGAACTCGAACAACGACTAGGCGTCCCCGTCATCGAAGCCTATGGGATGACCGAGGCCACCCATCAGATCACGAGCAATCCCCTCCCTCCACGCCAGCGGAAGCCGGGCTCTGTAGGGTGTCCAACCAATGTTGAGTTATCCATCCTTGACGTCAATAGCAGAACGCAGCCCTGCAACACAATCGGCGAGATCGCGCTACGTGGAGCCACCATTACGACGGGATACGAGGACAATCCAGGAGCGAACGCAGTAGCATTCGCCGACGGATGGTTTCGTACCGGAGATCAGGGGCGCATCGACGCAGATGGATACCTCTTTCTCACCGGGCGCACGAAAGAGATGATCAACCGCGGCGGAGAGAAGATTTCCCCAAGAGACATCGACGATGCACTGCTTGACCATCCCGATGTCGCCCAGGCAATCGCCTTTGCCGTCGATCATCCATCCATGGGAGAAGATGTTGCTGCCGCAGTTGTGCTAAAGCCCAATGCCAAGGCAACAGAAGGTTCGCTCCGCGCACATCTTCTCGAACGGATCTCTGAACACAAGGTCCCCAGCCGCATTGTGTTTGTCGATGAGATTCCAAAGGGGCCGACCGGAAAACTACAACGTATCGGCCTTGCTATGAAGCTCGGAACAGAATTGCGTATTCCCTATGTTGCGCCGGAATCAGAGATTGAGAGAACACTGGCAAACATCTGGTGTGAGGTTCTGCGCGTAGATCGTGTCGGACGAGATGACCATTTCTTCTCGCTCGGCGGCGACTCTCTCTCGGCATCGAGAGTACTGACGCGAGTGACAGCGAGGATGGATGTCCACCTAAGCCTTCGCCAGATGTTCGATTCACCAACTCTCAAGGAACAGGCAATCGCCCTGGCGCAGGAAATGACATGTCTTGATCGGAGACTTCCAGCCCATGACGATGAGTAAATCCATTCCTGCCCGCCTTGCCTTGCTCGCAACTCAATCGGAGACTTCCCCGGCGCTCATCAATTCACAAGGCACCATTTGGACACGCGCGCAATTACAGCATCAGATGTCCGCGCTTGTCGCGCTGTTCATGGACGCAGGCATTCAACCAGGCGATCGGATCGCCACCGCTGCAATAGGCGGTATCACTGCTGCATGGGCATTCCTCGGCACGGCCTGCTACGCCACCGCCGTACCTCTCAACGTGAGACTCGGCAAACACGATCTTGACTGTGTCTTTGCAGATCTCAAACCAGCCGCGCTACTAACAAATCTGGACGTAGACAATTCAGTATCTGTTGCAGCGGTCAAGTTCGGAGTACGCGTTCTCAAGCTACCTGATCTTGCCATCTCGGCAAGCACAGATCACGAGAACCGCTGGACGCCTCACGCAAGCCCAGCAGATACAGCATTGGTTCTCCATACATCGGGAACGACCTCAGCGCCCAAGCGAGTCGCACTAACCCACACGCATCTGCTCGCCTCGGTCGAGAACATACGCGCTGCAATTGATCTCCAACCAGAGGATCGCTGTCTGAATCCGATGCCGCTGTTTCACTCTCACGGACTGGTGGCTGGACTTCTTGCTCCCCTTCTGACCGGAGGGAGTGTCGTGCTCCCCGATGCCTTTACCGCTTCGGAGTTTCTCGGACTGCTGGCCCACCTGCGTCCCACGTGGTACACAGCGGTGCCTGCCATGCATCAGGCCATTGTCCATGCCTTCGAGAATCGAAGAGATCAGGCAGTTGACCATGCACTCCGATTGATTCGATCGGCATCCGCTCCCTTGCCCCCTAGTGTAATGGAGCAGCTTGAGCGGCATTTCAAAGTGCCTGTAATCGAAACCTATGGCATGACAGAGGCGACGAACCAAATCACGAGCAACCTGCTGCCACCGCGGGTACGCAAGCAAGGCTCCGCTGGAACACCCATTGGCATGGAACTCAAGATTATCGATTCCCATGGCTGCTCGCAGCTCCCGAACGTGACAGGAGAGGTCGCCATTCGCGGGGATAGTGTTGTGGCGGAATACGAGAACGATCCAGAGGCAACTGCGAATGCCTTCTCGGATGGGTGGCTTCGAACCGGAGACACGGGCTATGTCGATGCCGATGGATATGTATATCTTGTTGGGCGGGGCAAAGAGCTGATCAATCGTGGGGGAGAGAAGATCTCCCCAAGAGCTGTCGAGGCAGCTCTTCTTAAACACCCTGCTGTAGCTGAAACAACAGCGTTTGCGGTGCCACATCCTACGTTGGGAGAGGACCTTGCTGCTGTGGTTGTTCTGTGTCCTGGATCTACCGAGTCAGAGCAAGCGTTCCGACTCCACCTGTTTGATCATGTCGCCGACCACATGGTGCCAAGCCGGATTCTCATTCTTGATGCATTGCCGAAGGGGCCAACGCACAAACCAGTGCGCATCGGATTGGCGGAGCTTCTGCAAGACCAGCTCACAACAGACTACACGCCACCGGCAACGCCATTCGAGTGCAAGCTGGCCGAGATTTGGTCCAATGTCTTGGACACTACAGGAGTGGGTCGAGAAGACGACTTCTTCTTGGTGGGAGGCGACTCGCTTTCAGCGATTCGCGTCATCTCTCGCGTAAGACGGGCCTTTGGAATCGATGCCAGTCTTGAAGAGCTGTCCCAGCTACCCGTGCTGAAGGATCAAGCTGCCCTGCTCCTACGTCACGCGCTGGATGGCACTCTCCGTTCTTCTTCCTAGCACAGTGTACGGTGTTGATACATGCTGCTTCTCATGATTCCGGTTTGGCAGCACACAAGAAAGGCACTGAGTTGCATCGAAGGACATCTTGGCGATGATTGTCGAGGAGATGAATAGGAGAAGCCAGTGAGCCAAAGCGAACGTCGTGGCAAGTCGCATTCGCGTCGCTTCACCGATCCTTTTCTCAAATGCTTCTCAGACATTGTCGCTGCCCACTCAGATTCAATCGCGATTTGCACTCAGGATGACGAATGGACGTACTCACGTCTCGATCAACAGGCCAATTGGATTGCCGCATCCGTCATCCAGATGGAGGGCACAGTGGCAGCTCCCATCTACCTGCTCTTTGATGACACACTTCATGCGGTTGCCTCCATGGTGGCCTGTCTCAAACTGGGACGCCCCTACGTTCCGCTGAGTCCGTCCTTGCCGGAAGAGCGGCTGTCGCACATTCGTGATAGCGCTCAGGGAACGCTCATCCTAACTGAGACATCGCATCTCGAGCGTGCTGCGATCTTCACTCGAGAGTTGCTTCCAGTTCTCAACATCGAGAACCTCGAGCCGTGCATTTCACTATCGGACACTCTGCCCATAGCTTCGCCAAACACACCTGCGTGGATTCTCTATACGTCGGGTTCGACCGGAACACCCAAGGGCGTCATCCAGACCCATCAGAATCTGCTGCATTACGTGTCAATCTACACCGAGAGACAGGCTCTTACCCCCCGGGACCGAGTCTCCTTGCTGTTCTCCTACACCGCGAACATCGCCAGTCACGACATCTTCACCGCGCTACTGAATGGAGCCACACTTTGTGCATACGATGTGAAAGCATCCGGTCTTGAGCCACTGGCAGACTGGATCGAGAGGTTGGGAATCACCGTGTTCAGTTGTGTTCCAACGCTCTTCCGCCACTTCTGTCGACAACTTGATCGACATCGAGCTTACCCAAGCCTTCGCTTTGTCAAGCTTGTCGGTGAGCCTGTGTACCAACGGGATCTTGTTGCGTTTCGTGCACACTTTCCAGCAACCTGCACGTTCGTAAACCGCCTGGGAAGTTCCGAGACTGGAACGATTCGCTGGCTCAGCGCTATTGCTGAAACCATGCCCGAGGGGGCCAATATCCCCGTTGGCTATGCTGTAGAAGACAATGAAATCCTCCTTCTTGACGAGCGGGGACAATGTGTTCCCCAAGGCACGGTCGGGGAGATGGTCGTTCGCAGTCCCTATCTCTCACCAGGTTATTGGGGGCGGCCTGATCTCACGGCCTTGGCCTACGATGGAGAGGGGGATACACGTCGCTTTCATACAGGGGACATGGGGCGCATGCTTCCCGACGGATGCCTTGTGCACGTTGGACGCAAAGACTCTCAGGTAGAGATCCGCGGACATCGCATTGAGGTGGCAGAGATCGAGGCTGTCCTGCTTCGCTATCCGGCAATCCAGGATGTTGTTGTCATGCCCCGTGAGGATCATCCTCACGATCGCCGCCTCGTCGCTTACTACACGACGGAATCAGGCCACTACAGCCACCCGTCAAGTAGCCGGTTGCGCCAGCTCGTTGCATCCTCGTTGCCTGAGTACATGGTGCCCAATACTTTTGTACGCTTGACCTCGTTTCCGGTAGCTGCCAATGGCAAGATCCTTCGGAGTGACCTCCCACCAATCAGTACGCGGCGTCCGCTTCTTGACACTGCCTTGGTCGATCCCAAGACACCCATCGAGGTCTCCCTCGCCCAGATCTGGAAGCGGCTCCTACATCTGGAGTCAGTTGGTATCCACGACAGCTTCTTCGAATTAGGTGGGCACTCACTGCTTGTTTCGGGGCTGCTCGCGCGAATTCGCAAGCATCTCAACATTGATCTGACGATGCGATTCGTATTTGAGCATCCAACCATTGAAGATCTTGCTTCGGAAATCTCGCGCCGAACCAGGAGCAATGATGGATGATCAGTCAAGGGAGAGATTGATGGACAGCATGTCGCTTGAGGAGCGGATCGCCTTTGAGTCCCGTTTCCTGCAACGGGCAAGCCAAGAGAGCTTCGGTATTGCCCAGCGAGCCGAGGCCAGCCATCTTGCCCCGTTGTCATTCGCGCAAGAGCGAATGTGGTTCATGGACCAACTCTCTCCCGGACAGGCCATGTACAATGTTCCTTGGGCCGCCCGGTTAAAAGGTCCGCTCCATCAGGGGGCGCTGGAGCGTGCGTTAGCAGAGCTAGCACGCCGACACGAAGTCCTTCGTACGACGTACCGCGAAGTTGACGGTATCCCGCAACAGTTTATTCATCCCGAGCCTCAGATTCCGCTGCAGGTTATCCGTGCAAGCAAGCCAACTCCTCCCACAGAAGAACAGCTACTCCGTCAACTGGAGGCTGAGGCGCGCAGGCCGTTTGATCTTGCATCTGATCATCCTCTGCGAGCGACGCTGTTCTGTCTTGATGAGACGGACCATGTTTTGCTGCTGGTAGGCCACCATATCGCGCTCGACGGCTGGACCTGCTCCACGATGAATAAGGAGCTGGCCGTCCTGTATCAACAGCTCTTGTCTGGTAAAGAACCGAACCTGCCCCTGCTATCGGTCCGATATGCCGATGTTGCGGTGTGGCAAAAGGACGCTGCAATCCACAGCGAGCTCGATGAGGAGCTGACGTATTGGATCGAGAAGCTCCGCGAACTCCCCCCCACACTGGATCTCCCGATTTCATCCATCGACTCTGCCCAACCGTTGTTCCACGGCGATGAAGTCGCGCTGACTTTCTCAGAAAACGTTACCCGCAAACTCAAGAACCTGGCTCACACCCATCTCGCGACACCATTCATGCTGTTGGCCGCTGCTGTCTTTGCGCTACTACATCGCTACACGGACCAATCAGATTTGGCCATCGGCACACCGGTGGCCGGACGCGTGCTTGAGGAAATGGAACCACTCGTTGGCCTGTTCGTGAACACGCTTGTATTGAGAGCGGATCTCACTTCAGAGCCATCGTTTGCGCAACTCATCGAGCGGGTTCGTGCAATCTGTCTTGAAGCCTATGCGCATCAATCTGTTCCGTTCGAGCAGATTGCTGCTGCGTTGGGAGGAGAGCGAACCGTTGATCGCTCTCCCGTTGTGCAAGTCATGTTAGCGTATCGAACGTTTCCCGCCGCTTCGATCAGGCTCCCCGGAACTGTCTCTCAGTCGATCAAAGTCTCTACTGGAACTTCGCAGCTCGACCTGTCCTTTGAGCTATGGGACACGGCTGAAGGAATGGCTGGAAGAATCATCTACTCAACGCGGCGGTTTCGCAGGAACAAAGTCGAATCGCTCGCGTCTCACTTCAGTCGATTGCTGGAAGAGGGGCTGAGAAATCCTGATCGTCGCATCGCTGAGTTACCCATGCTAAACGACAACGAATACGAGCGCATCGTCCGGACGTGGAATGCCACCAAGACGTCGCCTCCACGAACGCTGTTGCTTCACACTCTTTTTGAGCTGGCCGCTCAGCGATTCCCCAACAAGATGGCGGTCGTTTGTGAAGGCAAAAGCCTCACGTATCAGGAGTTGGATGCTCGAGCTGACCTGGTGGCTGGTCGTTTGCGGGAACTCGGTGCCGCCCCCAATCGATTGATCGGTGTCTCTATGCACCGATCCACTGATCTCATTGTCGCATTGCTCGGGGTGCTAAAGGCTGGAGCCGCCTACCTTCCACTTGATCCATCATTCCCCCCACAGAGAACTCGCTACATGATGGAGGATGCTTCTGTGCCCATCGTGATTACACAGCCAGAGATTGCCCCTCAACTCCAGATCCACGACGGACCGTTGCTTGTCCTTGAGGATCGCTGGTATGCGCAATCTGCAAAGCCGCAGTCGTTCCACACGATCACCTCCGCACAAGATCTTGCCTACGTGATGTACACGTCAGGCTCGACCGGGAAACCCAAGGGAGTGATGGTCACGCACGCGAACGTTGTCGGCTTCCTGAATGCATTCCACCATGTCGTAAAATGCGGACCAGATCGAGTCAGCTCTAACGCCATCACTTACGCATTCGATACATCTGTCGAAGAAATCTTCGCGCCCCTTTGCTATGGTGGAACACTGCATGTTGTTCCTTATGAGATCTCGCTCGACGGCGGCAACCTGGCCAAGTTCATTCTGGAGCATGGCATCGATACGACGTACATCGTGCCTGATCTCCTGCCCGGCATGGTTGAGATTTTCAGACAAAACGGTGGTTGTGGTCCGTTGCGTTGTTTGCGTACGGGGCTTGCACCCAAGAAGCAGCGAGCGCTACAGCTATTGCGAGACGTAGCTCCGGACCTGAGAATCGTCAATGCTTACGGGCCGACCGAAGTCACTTACGGAGCCACCGCGTTTGACTTCACGTCTGCGACGCATCCAGAACAGGATGTCTCAATCGGCGTTCCATACCCCGACTATCAGGTCTACATCGTCAACAAGGCACTCGAGCCTGTTCCCATCGGCGTCACGGGAGAAATCCTCATCGGTGGCGTCGGTGTGGCGCGAGGGTATCTCAATCTCCCCGACTTGACGGAAGAACGATTCATCCCCAATCCATTTGGTGATGGCGTCGGTGATCGCGTCTACAGGACAGGAGATCTAGCGACATACCAGGAAGATGGGACGATCGATTTCCTCGGAAGGAAGGACAGTCAAGTGAAGATTCGCGGCCACCGCATTGAGCTTCGCGAGATTGAACTTGCACTCGAAGCGCATCCTGGCGTACTCCAATGCCACACTCGCGTTTATACGCTGGCAGCAGACGATGTCCGCATCGGAGCATTCATAACAACCGCAAGCTCAGAGGCTCCCTCGCAAGATTCGTGCTACCGAGCACTGCGATCGCGCCTGCCCGAATTCATGATCCCTGCTTCCATCCTCGTCTTGCCAGCATTCCCCCTCTTGCCATCCGGCAAGATCGATCCCGACAAGCTGCCACCTCCAATCTGGGGACAAGTTCCAGTCCTGTCCGAGGAGGAACTCCCGCGTGGAACAACAGAGCAGCGGTTGGCTCCAATCTGGGAGGACGTATTGCAGATACCGCATGCAACTCGGCATACAAGCTTCTTCGAGATGGGAGGCCATTCGCTCCTTGCGATTCGACTCATCTCCCGGATTCAGGATGCGTTTGGCTTACGTATTCCCATTCGCACGCTTTTCGAGAATCCAACGCTTGAGACCCTTGCCATGTTTGTTGACAAATCCAATACCGAGCATAATTTAGGTCAAAGACCACTGCTTCCACACGAGCGGAAGGACAACAGTTGAACAATCAAGCACCGGGCTCGAAACTGGCGGACGCCAGCGCACCCAAGCATCCTCTCTCATTCTCTCAAGAGCGACTCTGGTTTATCGAGCAACTGGAGCCCGGGACACCCGTCCATAACGTCCCCTGGGCTACTCGCATCAACGGTGTGCTGAATCTGCACTCCCTACAGCATGCGTTGGATGAAGTTGCCGCAAGACACCCCGCACTTCGCACATCGTATCACGAGGAAGATGGAATCCCATTTCAGCTTGTACATCCCCCTATGCCCGTTTGCATGGACATCGCTGATCTGAGTTCTCTCCCTCTAAAACGCCGGGAGATCGGAGCTCTTGCACGACTCGATAGTGAAATCGCCAAGCCGTTTGATTTGGGAAGCGGCAAGCTACTTCGTGCTGTCGTACTACGAATCGATGAGCAGGAGCACATCCTTCTTCTCCTCTCTCATCACATCGCGTCCGATGGATGGTCACACGGTATCATCAATCGAGATCTCTCCATGCTCTACAACGCCGCTCAGCAGGGAGCAACTGCCTCGCTCCCCCCCCTTCCTCTGGACTATTCTGACTACGTGCAGCAACAGAGGGAATCGTTGCAGGGAGCACGTCTGGCCCATCTGCTCCAGTACTGGACAACGCAGCTCAAAGACCTTCCTCCCACGCTTCCGCTGCCCGCAGATCGAGTTCGAGGCTCGGCTCCGGATTACACGGCCGCGAGCATTCCCGTGGAGATCGAAGCGACACTGACCTCGGAGCTCAACCAGTTGGCTCGCAACATGCACGCAACACCGTTCATGCTACTGACTGCCGCGTGGATGGTGATACTCAGCCGATATGCAAACGAAGATGATATCTCCATTGGGATCCCCATCGCTGGTCGTCGAGATCAGAATCTCGAGAACGTCGTGGGCTTCTTCGTCAATACGCTCGTCCTGCGAGTAGATCTCTCCGGCGAGCCGACATTCGGCGAGTGTGTGCAACGGGTTCGCAACACCTGTCTCGACGCCTACGAGCATCAAGAGGTGCCGTTTGCGAAGCTTGTCGCCGAGCTGCGCCCCCAGCGTCATCAGAACCTAACGCCGCTGATCCAAGTCATGTTCGCGTTTGGTAATCTGCCCTCATCGCCCATTTGTCTCAATGGCGCGAGCGCGCAACCCGTCGCCCTGCATCCAGGCACCGCGAAGTTTGACCTTCGTCTCGACCTCCAACAGACAACAGACGGCATCCAAGGACATCTCGACTACAAGACGGAGCTCTTTGATCGGTGGCGCATGGCTCAATTAGCACAGCACTTCAAGCATGTTCTTCGACAGCTCATCGCGAATCCTACGATTTGTGTGAATTCCGCAGAACTATGCACTCGATCTGAGATACAACACGTGACGAACTGTTTGACTGGTCCTTATGCAAAGACGGTCGCGTACTCTCTCCAAGAAGCTCTGGAACAACAAGCAGCGAAAACGCCCACCGCAATCGCGGTCCGTGAAAGCGATCATGAGCTCACCTACTCTCAGTTGCATCACCAAGCAGACAGTCTGGCGTCACGCCTTCGCTCCAGCGGCATTCAACGTGGGGACCGCGTAGGGTTATGCCTTCACTCAAGCTCCGATTCAGTACTCGGAATTCTCGGAATCCTCAAGATAGGGGCAGCTTATGTCCCACTCGAACCTCTGGATCCCCCTGAACGACTGGCCCACATGATGGCCGATGCCAGCGTGCGGTGTGTGCTAACCCATCGCAAGTGGGTGGCAACCCTCCAACATCTAACACCGTCCATCATCGTCCTTGATGACGAAGACAACAGCCATTCCTCGCCGCCCCTTTCGCCTGCGCCGGAGAGAATTGTCGGCAATTCGGAATTGGCCTATGTCCTGTTCACTTCTGGTTCAACGGGCCGTCCCAAGGGTGTTGCCATTGAGCAGCGCAGCGTTCTGAACTACGTATCCAGCATGCTCGATCAGCTGCAGATTGGTGCTGGCGCTACGTTCTGCTGGCTTCAACCGCTTTCGGCCGATACGTCAGTGACAACGCTGTTCGGTGCTCTTCTATCAGGCGGATGTATCATCGTGGTTCCAAAGGAACACAGAGCGAATGCCGATTACCTGGCAGCGCTTTTCGGAAGTAAACGCATTGACGTTCTCAAGATTGCGCCGACACACATGCAGGCCCTACTCCAAGCTGCCGAGGAACCTCGGACCCTCCTGCCTCAAACAAGCTTGATCTTGGGAGGAGAGGCTTCTCCGTGGGGCCTTGTGAAACATATCCGCTCTTTGAATCCCAACCTCACCATCTTCAACCACTACGGACCAACAGAGACAACCGTGGGCGTGACCACGTATGCCGTGCCAGCCCAGCTGGGGAAGGATCCTCAAGGCTCAGTTCCCATTGGCCGACCGCTTCACAATGTCACAGCTTATGTGGTAGATCCCAACGGGCAGCGCTGCCCTATGGGTATCCAAGGCGAGCTTTGGATTGGAGGAGCATGCCTTGCTCGAGAGTACGTTCATGATGAGGCATCGACGCGAGCCAGCTTCGCGAGAGATCCCTTCTCTAGCGCACCGAACGCTCGCGTTTATCGTACAGGGGATCAAGTCGTTCTTGACGCCGACGGGAATCTCCGCTTCGTAGGTCGTCTGGATCATCAGGTGAAGATCCGCGGTTTCCGAGTTGAGCCCGCGGAGTCCGAAGACACCTTGTTGGCGTTGCCCGATGTCGCAGACGCCGCCGTTGTCCCTCAACTCGATGCTGAAGGACAGCCTCAATTGATTGGATACGTGGTCCCGACAGAGGGAACCTCGCTCAAACCGAATCATCTGCACGCGGCGCTTGCGCCGCTATTGCCTTCCCACATGATCCCATCTGGCTTCGTAATCCTGCCATCGCTGCCGCAATCCAAGCACGGGAAACTTGACGTGAGCCAACTGCCGACATTCGTCCCCCCCCCGGCATCCCCTCTTGATGAAACCGCATTGCATCTCTCAAGTACTGAGCGACAGCTCGTAGCAATTTGGGAAGATATCCTGAATCGCCGCCCGATCGGGCGCGATCTCGACTTCTTCGATCTTGGGGGCCATTCGCTGCTTGCCCTCCGGCTGCTTAGTCGAATCAGCACAGACTTTGGACTTCGTATTCCTATCCGGCTTCTGTTTGATCATCCAACGATTGCCGAAGTCGCCGATTTCATCGAGAATCAGGGATAGAGCGCGAACACGCAGATCAGTATGAATGAGCTGAACGGGGGGGCAGCAATGCGTACGAACCAAGACACGGAGCATGAATGCAGCGCATCCGCCACACGACAGCGGGAACTCGCCCAGAACCCTCTCTCCTATGCGCAAGAACGTCTCTGGTTTCTCGACCAACTCGAACCTGGGAGCTCAACGTACAACACATCTAGAGCCTTTCGCCTCTTCGGGACGATTGATGTGGATGCACTGCAAGCTGCCATCTCAGCTGTCGCAGCTCGCCACGACGTCATTCGAAGCACATACACCGCACAAAACGGAGTTCCTGTTCAAACGGTCGCCTCGCCCACTCCGATCAAGCTCAAGAAGATCGACCTTGGCTCCTACGAGGAGGAAGAAGACAGAGAGCGCAGACTACAGGAGTTAATCGGAGAGGAGTTCTCGCTTCCCTTCGATCTCACGTCCGATGTCATGCTGCGGGCAACGCTGTTTCATCTCTCACCGGCAACACATCTTCTGTTGCTCGTCATGCATCACATTGCCACGGACGGATGGTCGATGAACATCCTCCTTCACGAAACGGCTGTCTTCTACAACGCGTTCGCACAGGGCAAGGAGCCCTCGCTCCCACCCTTGCCACTTCAGTACTCGGAATATGCTGAGCGACAACGCACACATTTTGACAGGAACCTCTTCGAACGAGACTACGCCTACTGGAGGCGACAGCTGGCTGGCACCCCAGCACAACTCGCGATCCCCCAAGATCGCACGCGAATGCCATCTCCAAGCTATGACGGAGAGAGCCTGTCATCGCACATTCCTTCCTCGACAACCAAGTTGTTGCGCGAGCTTGCCCGCCAAAACGGCGCCACACCATTCATGGTCTTGCTCGCCGTGTATTTCGTTGTGCTCCATCGCTATACAGATCAAGATGACCTTTGCGTGGGGATCCCTATTGCTGGAAGAACCGATCTCGACGTCGAGCCTCTCATTGGGGTCTTCGTCAACATGCTCGTCATTCGCGAACAAATCTCTGGTGCGTCGCCGTTCCTCGAATTCCTAGGCAGCGTGCGGAACACGTGCTTGGATGCGTACGATCATCAAACCCTCCCATTCGAGCGTCTCGTGGCTCTGTTACAGCCCCAGCGCATTCGCAACCGTACACCGCTGTTTCAGGTTTCGTTCTCTCTTCAGCCGCAGCCTACGGCGACTGTGGAGCTACATGAGCTTGCGGCGAAACACGCAGATGTAGAGGTGAATTCGGCGAAATTCGATCTTAGCTTGGTCATTCGTGAGTCTGATGACGAATTCGGTGTCGATCTGACATATCCCACGCAGCTCTTTGAACGCGCCTCAATCCAACGGATGCTCGATCAGTATGTGCACGCGTGCGCCGACATCTGCGCTGATCCAACACGTGATTTGGACGGAATCCAGCTTGCACCTGCAATAGATCCCCCGCGCGTGCCCACGTCCGCTGCTCCACCATCTCCAAGAGCACAATCAATCCCCGCAGCGTTCGACTCAGTGGCCACGAAGTCTCCCCAGGCGATTGCCCTTCAAATGGGAGACCTGCGCATGACGTATGGAGAGCTGCATCAAGCATCCGATCAGCTTGCTTCATTCTTGCTCGAGTCTGGAACCCCGCGTGGAGCCAAGATTGGCATTTTTCTTGAGGCATCGTTTGACAGCGTGATCTGTGCCCTAGCGACCCTCAAGTCTGGCGCCGGATACGTTCCTCTGGATCCAAGTCTCCCCGCTCGGCGGACAGCCCAGCTCATCGCCGAAGCAAACCTACATCTGGTATTAACCGCAACAAGCCTCTTGCAAGACTTGCCCAGCGACGGACCCAGACGAGTGTGCCTCGAAACGATGAGCCCGATCGGCCACCTCACTCCAGGTAGCCGCACCGTGTTCCCAGACATCCAATCGGATGATCTTGCGTATGTCATCTTCACATCAGGATCCACTGGACGCCCAAAGGGTGTTCTGATTCCTCATCGGGGCGTTCTGCGTCTGGTCACGGAACCAAATTACGTGACGCTGAACCAGACCTCTCGTCTGCTTCATCTCGCTTCGCCTACGTTTGACGCGTCAACGTTCGAAATCTGGGGGCCTCTGCTCAATGGCGGTGTTTGCGTCCTCAGCTCCGAGCGCGTTCCCAGCATCTCTCAGCTCGCCAACCTCATTCGGGAAAACGGGATCAACACGTTGTGGCTAACATCGTCATGGTTCAACACAATCGTCGATGAAGATGTTGAGATCTTGGCGCCCGTGCGACAGCTCCTCATCGGCGGTGAACGGCTCTCTGTCCCTCACGTCATTCGAGCCTTGCAGATGCTTCCAGACACTCACTTGATTAACGGCTATGGCCCCACCGAGAACACCACGTTTAGTTGTTGCTACTCCATTCCGCGAACGCTGGATCCCAACAGTTATTCGGTTCCCATAGGCCGTCCTGTCCAAGGAGACGTTGCCGCCATCTTGGACGCGCGACTTCAACCCACGGCACCCGGTGTCCCGGGAGAGCTTTGCGTCGGCGGTGACGGCCTGGCCCTTGGCTACCTCAATGATGACATGCTCACGGCAGAGCAGTTTATCCCCAATCCTCTCCACCCAAACTCTGGCGATCTGGTCTATCGTACAGGCGATCGTGTTCGTCTGTTACCCAGTGGAAATCTTGAGTTTCTAGGCCGCATGGATCGCCAGCTGAAGATACGAGGATACCGGGTCGAGCCCGGCGAGATTGAGCATGTAGTGATGCAACATCCATCGATCAGTCGTGCCCACATCGCTGTTCACGGGACCATCGACACCGTGCCCATGGAGCTAGTTGCCTATGTCGTGCCTGTGAAGGACGCTCGGCTGGCGGCGGATGAGCTGCGGCAGTTCCTGTCCATGCAACTGCCGGACTATATGGTTCCGTCTTGCTTCATTCCCCTGGCGAGTCTTCCTCGCGATGCCTCCGGCAAGATTGACGAGAGCTCGTTGCCCGACCCAGCAACCATGAAGACCACCGGATCTGGCCTCTTTGTGAAACCGACGACTGGGACAGAGCGTCGAATCGCAGAGGTATGGAAGACCATCTTGCCCCATGAGCAAGTCGGCATCGAAGACAGCTTCTTCGACATCGGAGGCCACTCCCTTCTTGCCGTTCGTTTGGTGGCTCAATTGGAGACTCTGTTCAACGTCTCACTTCCTCTGGCCGTGCTCTTCGACGCACCGACAATCAAGACGCTGGCCTCTCGAATCGAGAACCTCAATGTAACCTCTCAGCAACGATCGACCGTTCTTCCTCTCCGGAAGATCCCGCAGACAGCCCCCCCGTTTGTCTGCGTTCCACCTGGAGGCTCAACGATCTACCACTTCAGCGATCTGGCACGATACCTGCCTGCGGCTGTCTCCATCTATGGCACGCAGCCTCTGGGCGTTGAACGAGGCGAGACGCCTCAGCCTTCCGTCGAAGAGATGGCGGCACGATATGTGGAAGATCTACGGCAACTCCAACCTGAAGGCCCGTATTATCTTGGAGGACGATGCTTTGGAGCATTCGTTGCGTTTGAGATGGCTCAGCAGCTGGTACGCCAAGGAGGCGAGGTCGGACTACTCGTGCTGATGGATCCGTCGGGACCGCCAGGCCTGCCTAGAGATGCGAAGTATTACGCCAGACGTGTGGCCTACTTCAAGCGTCGTGGTCAGCTTGCCCGTGCAGCAGTGCGCCATATTCGCGCTAGGGTCAGGCATGTCTGGCGATTGTGGCTTCGCAGCATCTTCGCCACCTCCCAACAGCGCCGAATGGCTCGAATGCAACGCGTTCACCGCCACGCTCAATTTACCTACAAGCCGAAACCGTACTCGGGCAATCTCATATTCCTCGGCGCTCAAGATGACTACGATCCTGAAGACACACGGGCGCTCTGGCAGCTGTTGGTGCAGGGTGAATTCACGCTTCGCTTGGTTCTGGGCGATCATCGCACCATGACGCAGGAGCCGCTCATTAGAACGTTTGCCGAGGACCTTGGCCAGATTGTTCTTGAGGCACAACAGCGGAACCACATCTCCAACCACCGCCTACAATCATGATCGGGAATCTGTCTCTGCCCCGCGAGCAAGTGCACGTCTGGGAAATCGAGCTGGGTTTGTCGCCCAATGACGTAGCCTATCTTCAGAGCACGCTCTCTCAACAGGAGCTGCAAACTGCAAATCGATACACTGCACAGCTTCACCGAGACCGTTCTATCGTTGCACACGGCGCGTTGCGCAATCTCCTGAGTCGCTACACGGAGCAATCTCCCCAGGATCTGCACTTCACGCTCTCGGCCTCAGGGAAGCCGACTCTGATGGGCCTCGGCGGCGACTCACACGTCCACTTCAACCTCTCGCACTCTGCAAATCGCGCACTGATTGCCATCGCCACTGGGGTCCCTGTGGGCGTTGATATCGAGAGAATCGATCCATCCACCGACGTTCTAGCCGTTGCGGAACGTTTCTTCTCCTCCACGGAGCTTGAGGCTCTGCGAGCCGCCACACCCCCCGCACAACTCCAGCAGTTCTTTCAGATATGGGTGTGCAAGGAAGCGTACGTGAAAGCACGCGGCGAGGGCATTCTCGATCGATTGTCCAGCTTCTCCGTCTCCGTCGAACCCTCGGCAGAGACCCATCTCATTGCTGATTCAACGGATCCGCTGGCGCCAAAGACCTGGCGCCTGTCCCTGCTAGAGAGCCCCCCTTCCTTCACCTCAGCCGTCGCTGTACCAAACAAAGCAACACAGGTTCTCCAGAGAACGTGGACACCGGTGTTCCCCTAGATACGCGGACTGGCCCCGTTGGGCAACGCGTCACGACTTGACTCCGCTTGAGGATGTCTGATGCCGCTTTGTCTGGCCACTGATCGTTGGCTTCGCTCTGCCGAAACATCGAATCGGAAGCCCGACTGATCACGGGGCATTGGATCTGCCTTTTCTGAAGGAACTCGTTGACGCGGCCACGCTTTCGTCCCTCGTTACCAAGATCTACTCCCCGCTCAGGATCGTGTAAACGATGATCGGAAACCCGTCACGCCCAAGGCCAGGTCGTGTTCACCCTAGGCTAGTGGGCCAAGAGAGGCAGACCCATCGGCTCCCTGGCGAATGTCAACAGACAGCCACCCCAAGCAAATTATGTGACCGATAGGTAAGCAATCCCATCTGGATGGACACCGGCGTCAAATCGATCGATCTCACGTAGTCGCTCGACATCAATCACCGAGACATCGTTGGTCTTGTTGTTGGCGACATAGGCGCGTGATCCAGACGAGTTGAACACAATGCCTCCTGGCCAGCGCCCGACGGGAATTCGTTTGATCTCCCAATGGCGAGAAGTGTCAATCACGGATACATCGTGGGACAGCCGATTCGCCGTCAGTGCGTACTGACCGTTCGGCGTAAACACAAGGCGCACCGGCAAGTCGCCCACCGGATGCTTGGCAATGACGCCGTGGTGCACGGCACTGAACACGTAGATGTTGTTCTCGTCCTGATTGGCCACGTAGATGAATTCGCCTGATGGATGTACGGCCACACCTTCTGGCTTCTTCCCAACGCTGATGTGTTTCTCAATCTCATCGGTCTCGGTATTGAGCACGGAGACCGTATTCGACCCAAGATTGGGTATGTACAACCTCTTCCCATCCGGCGTGGGCGACAGCATGTGTGACAGTCGTTGCCCTGTGGGCAAGATCTTCAGCAACCGATGCGACGGCCGCTCGTAGATGAAGATCTTGTTGGCATAGGTCACGGCTACGTAGAGCTTCTTCCCATCCGGCGAGATCTTGATGTCGTGGGGGAACTGGAACTCATCGTGCTCAATCCGGCCGATTTCCGACATGGCGAGACAGTCGAGAATCGAAAGACTATTCCCCATGGCATTGGACACATAAGCTGTATGGCCATCTGGCGTGATCGCCACCTCATGGGGATGGCCGCCAACGGGCACTACCTGCAAACATCGACCTGCTTCTGTCTCAATGAACGATACGCTGTCCTCGTCCTTGTTTAGGACGATGAGAATTCCTTTCTCACTCATGATCCCTCCATTCGCGCAACCATCGTACGAAATCAGAGGCAATGAGGCACACGGATCAAGTGCCCACGCTTGACTCCCTAAGGCATCCGCGGCTTCCCCGGAGGCGGGGAAGGCAGCCGATCTGGGAGCAGACCCTGCTTGTTGGCGCAAGATACAGGACCTAACGGCTGTCAGCCATCTCGCCCCCTTACTTCCCTGCCATTCTCCTGTGTCCGAGTTGTTGTTGTTTTCTGCTCCTCTCCGAGATCGCGTGTTTCCTTATCAGTTTTACGACGACGTGTATGGAGGCTACGAGATGAATATCAGCGCATCAGGCGGGCTGTAGGATGACAAGGAGGACACGATTATGACCATTGAGATTGAGATTCTCGCATATCTGGGATGGGTTCTGCTTTCAACCGTTGCCATCATTCTGATCATGGCAACTCTCAGACAAGGCGCTAAGTGGCTTCTCCGAGTGCACCTGAAGCCCTATCCGACGATTGCTTGCGTGCTGGGCGGGTACGCCATACTGGCGGACCATCATAGCCGTGCGAGCCGCACTGGGCTCCTATCTGCTGCTAGGAGAAGGTCTTGCCTTTTTCTCGCCGATCCTTGTTGCCCCACTCATTGTGCTCTTGTCTCATGCCGCTTGGGGATCGTTCCCTTCTGAGGGGTAATCGAGACGTGCAAACAAGACGGGACGAGGGTCCGGGGATAGGTCTTCTTTCTTGGTGTTATTCCCCGACTCCAGGATCGAATTTCGGCTCTTCAACCCGCGCTGGGTATGCAGCATTCCACCAGAGAAGATGGATGAGAGAACCCGCTTGCCGTAGTTTTCAGGCGCGACGAGTGGAGAGACCTCTCCGGAGAAAATCAACAGGTAGGATCTGATCCAGGAGTCGAGAAGCGTCCAACTCATGAAGGCAATGTCGGTTCTCTTCAACAGGACGAGACCCCAAGCAGAAGGCTTGCCCTCAAGCTCTGCGTCTCCGTAGATAGAATTAAATAGTGGCTTGACGCTTCAGATGCTTCACTCTATGATGACCAGGTCTCAGCTTCTTCTACTAGATGTGACAAAACAGCCACTCGGATACAGCGAACCTCTCCATCTGGATGGGAAGCTCCGATAGAATCGTGGGAACCGTTGACTGGAATAGGGGGTCGCATATGCGTAACCGGAAGTTAGCTGTAATTCACGTGGCACTCGTGCTTGCTGCTCTTGTTGTGATGGCCTCGATACCTGTCTTTCCCATTGCTATCAGCTTTCCCGACCCGGGACTTGAAGGAGCCATCCGAGATGCGGTTGGGAAGCCAACTGAAGACATCCAGGATGCCGACTTGATTCGGCTCACGTCCCTCGATGCCAGCAGTCGGGGAATCGCCAATCTCGCCGGCATTCAGCATTGCATCAATCTTCAGACGCTCTTGCTCAAGAACAACCGAATCGTCGATATCAGCCCTCTATCGGCGATAACGCGTCTGAGAGAACTTGACCTCCACGACAATGAGATTAACGACATCACACCGCTGTCGAACTTAGCCTACCTCGTGTGGCTGGCCGTAAGCGCAAATGAGGTCGTCGACATCTCTGCACTGACAAACCTGACGGGGCTCCGTATTCTCTCCTTGTGGGGCAACGAGATCGTCGACATCAATCCCCTGTCTGGCTTGACCAAGCTCGACTACCTGCTGTTAAGCTCCACAGCTATCCTGAACATCGATGCGCTATCCAGCTTGATCAACCTGACGACCCTCGACTTGCAGGACACTGGGATTGTCGATATCAGTCCTCTTGCTGGGTTAACTCAACTCGCGGTACTGGACTTGCAGAAGACCGAGGTCGTTGACCTTCTGCCTCTTTCGAACTTGAACAATCTCACTGAACTCACGTTGAGTTACAACCGCATCGTCAACATCGAGCCCCTCTCTGGACTGACCAAGCTCACGTCACTGCTCCTGAATTCGACCAACGTCCGCGACATCCGCCCCCTGTCGGCGTTGACCAAGCTGGTATCCCTCGACCTAGTGGGCAACAGCGTCAATGATATCAGCGCGCTGGCAGGCCTCTACAACCTCACGGAGCTTTTCCTCGATTGGAATCAACTCGTCGATATCCAACCGCTATCGGGATTGACCCACCTGCAGTCTCTCCATATGCGCGGTTGCGGCATCGTCGACATTTCTCCTCTATCCGCTATGGTCCACCTCACCGATCTCGTGTTGACATTTAACCACGTAATCGACGTCCAATCGCTATCGGGACTGACCCATCTACTTGAACTCAACTTGTCCTCCAACGACATAGAGGACATTCGCCCACTGTCGGCTCTGACGAAGCTCATCACGCTCGACTTGAGTTTCAACGATATCTTTGATCCATCCCCGCTGTCCGACATGGCCGACCTCACGACCCTCAATCTCAGCTACAACGGTATCTTCGCCCTCAGTCCACTATCGAGTTTGGTCAGGCTTACAACGCTGGATCTGAGCCACAACCTGATCTTCGACATAAGGCCGATAGCGAGCTTGATCAACCTCGTGGACCTGAATCTGAGCTCCAACGAGCTGGGAATGGGCGGCCTCATCGAGCGTATCAACATCGAGCCGTTGTCGGGCCTAACCCACCTCACGCGACTTGATCTGTCTTTCAACTCGATTGTCGATATCGAGCCGCTTGTGAGAAACCCGGGACTGAATAACGGCGACGTAGTGGACATCCGCGGCAACGACCTTGATCTCGCGACCGATTCTCCGGACATGGCAAACATTCTCATTTTGCGCAGCCGAGGGGTTACGGTAGAGGCAGAATCGTCGTGGTAGCAACCTGGGTGTCCGCTTGAGTTAGCGTCACGACTACATGCTCGAATCCACCGCCATCTCTCAGGTCGGATCTTGACTCTTCGAACTGCGCCCTGTGCACAGCGTGCGACCAGCAAAGAAGCGCTAGAGATCAGGCTCCTTGGATGACTTGAGCGTGTCGTGTCGAGGCAGCCCTCAACTTGTCACGGCGCAAGGTCCAGTCCCAAGTACTTGACTGCGCGCTAGTTGTCCAGGTCTACAGCTCTAGTCTCCTTGCGACGCCATCACCGTAGGCAGCGTCTGCGCGGCGGAAATGCTCGACCATCTTCTTCTGGATCGCGCTGGGCACATTCTTGAGCGAGCCGACGATGTTCTCGATCAACCGTCCTTGCTCATCCGCAGGCATCAGCCGGAACAGGTTCCCCGGCTGGATGTAGTCGTCATCCACACCGCGCTTCTGCTCGTACCGAGCGGCGTCGCCGGAAATCTTCAGTGGCGGCTCCTCATAGACAGAACTAGCTGTCGGCCCACCGAAGCTGTTCGGCTCGTAGTTTGGCGCCACGCCGCCGTTGTCGTCGAATCGCATGTGTCCGTCCCGCTGGTAGTTGTGCGCCGACGTCCCACGCGGCGCATTCACTGGCAACCGCTCATAATTGACGCCGAGGCGGTAGCGGTGCGCATCTGCGTAGGCAAAGAGCCTTGCCTGCAGCATCTTACAGGGAGAGAATGAGATGCCAGGTGGGACGTTGGCGGGTGAAAAGGCTGCCTGCTCAATGTCAGCGAAGTAGTTCGCTGGATTTCGGTTCATCTCAAGCACGCCAACGTTGATCAGCGGATAGTCGCCGTGCGGCCACACCTTGGTCAGATCGAACGGATTCCATCGATAGGTCTCAGCCTCAATCTCAGGCATGATCTGAACATGGAGCGTCCATCTCGGGAATTCGCCCTTCTCAATCAACTCAAACAGCTGCCGCGTGATGTAGTCAGGGTCGGAGCCAGCAAGTTGGTCCGCCTCGTGCTGCATGAGATTCTTGATGCCTTGCTGCGTCTTGAAGTGAAACTTGACCCAGAATCGCTCGTTGGCTGCATTGATGAAGCTGTACGTGTGGCTTCCATAGCCATTCATGTACGGAATGCCTGCTGGGATTCCTCGGTCCGAGAACAGAATTGTCACCTGATGGAGTGATTCGGGAACCTGTGACCAGAAATCCCACTGAGGCGTGTCGGCCTTGATATGGGTTTGCGGATCGCGCTTCTGGGTGTGGATGAAGTCCGGGAACTTGATGGCATCGCGGATGAAGAAGGTCGGCGTGTTGTTCCCCACCATGTCCCAGTTGCCCTCTTCGGTGTAGAACTTGAGTGCGAAACCACGGACATCGCGCACGGTGTCCGCTGATCCCTTCTCCCCAGCCACCGTCGAGAACCTACCAACCACCTCGGTCTGTTTCCCGATGTTTGAGAAGATCTTGGCCTTCGTGTACTTCGTGATGTCGTCAGTGACGGTGAACATTCCGAAGGCCCCTGCGGCTTTGGCGTGTACGACGCGTTCTGGAATGCGCTCTCGATTGAAGTGCGCCAATTTCTCAAGCAGATGATGATCCTGTAGTAGGGTCGGCCCCCGTTCTCCAGCAGTGAGCGACGTCTGATTGTCATCGACCGGGATACCAGCCGCTGTTGTGAGCTGTTCCTCCTCCTTCTTCTTGTCAGCCATGCTTCAGACCTCCTTCTCTACATCGCATGCAGAAGGCTACTATGAATACAGTGCCGTGGGCAAACGGTCCAGCAGTGCAGCTCTTGCCTCAAGATTGGGATGC
>Ga0272441_10004195_pt1 | contig 26511 bp, 25 predicted proteins | sample SSMProp6N_FD_193582 | JGI IMG/M metagenome (GOLD analysis project Ga0272441, IMG submission 193582) | Marine sediment archaeal communities from Little Sippewissett salt marsh, Falmouth, MA, United States - SSM-Prop-6N | ecosystem: Environmental > Aquatic > Marine > Wetlands > Sediment ... | reverse complement strand
AAAATAGCAATAGTGCAAGCGATCAGGAATTTTTTCATGATGGGGTCTTCTCCTTTTAAAAGCATTATTCGATAGCGTACCGTGCCTCTTTCTTTATGCGCCCTATATATTATGGCGGTGTTTTTGTCAATTACAGATAATATTTATCCATAAATGTAATCATGGGTCATTTTTCATCGAAATGTGCCGATTGGCTCCGAATGGGACGGAGAGGTCAAATCTCCGTTTGACTTTTGGGTGTGATTCCGGGCAATAATAACAACCAGGGCAGCCGGTATCTTTTCGGGAACGATACCTCAAGCCGGGGATGATGATCAGCCCCCCGCCGGCCGGAAGGGGGATGACAGGAGACCGGTATGAGCGGAGACACCCTCTATTCTGCGGAGGATATACGAAAGGCCTACGAGGCGGTTCGGGATCATGTGGAGACGCGCCGCCTCATCTCCCGGTATTCCGTCAACCGGGAGGATATCCGGGAGAGCGCCCTGGAAGGGCTCGATATGAGCGGTTTCGAGGATGTACTGGATCTCGGCTGCGCCTACGGTTTCTTCACGGAGAAACTCGCCGGGCACCTGAAGAGGGGTGCCGCCGTCACGGGACTCGATCTGATCGATGATGCCAACAGGGATCTCTTTCTCAAGACCGTAGGTTCGATGGGATGCCGGGGACGGTTTATCGCGGGAAGCGCCGAACTGATCGGCGACATGGCCTCTGACGGTCTCGACCTCATTGTGGCCAGCTACTCACTCTACTTTTTCCCCCATCTGATCGGTCAGATCGCACGGGTTCTGAGGCCGCACGGAGTCTTCATCGCCATCACCCACGCGGAGGCGTCACTTCAGGAGGTGATTCGCCTGATCCCGGGGTGCATGGCATCGGCCGGCCTGGAAGCCCCTCCGGCGGAGCCGGCCATCGGAAAGCTCCTGCGGGTCTTTTCCCTGGAGAACGGCGGGGAGCAGCTGCAGGGTCATTTCGGCAGGATTGAACGGATCATCTTCAACAATGAACTTTCCTTCCCACTCGACAGCATAGAGGACTGCATCAACTACCTGGGGAAGAAACAGACCCTCCTCTTCAAGGAGCTGTTCGACGGACATCCGCAGAGGGCCGGGGAGGCGCTGTCATGCTTCTACCGCGAACTCCGTGAAAACGCCTGCAGGGAAGGGAAGGTGGTCATTACCAAGGACGACTGTATCTTCCGGTGTTTCGATCCTGGGGGAGGAGGTGGAATGTGAAGAAGAAGCGGAGCTTCTGCTGTCACTGCGGAGAGGCACTGGACAAAAAGAAGATCGAGGGAAAGGCGAGGGACTGGTGTCCCCGTTGCGACACCGTTTTTTACGAAAACCCCCTCCCCGTCGCCGGCACCATCGTCGTCAATAAAAAAAGGGAACTCCTCCTCGTAAAACGGGGGCATGAACCGTATCGGGGGATGTGGTGTCTCCCCATCGGTTTTGCCGAGTCGGGAGAGAGGGTGCGGGACGCCGCCCTGCGGGAACTCCGCGAAGAGACAGGCCTGGAGGGAGAGATCGTCAGACTGGTCGATGTCAGTACCGTCGATGACGCCTACTACGGGGACATGGCCGTCATCACCTACGAGGTTCGCAGGACGGGGGGGAAACTGATGGCGGGGGACGACGCCGCCGACGCCCGGTACGTCCCGATCCATGATCTTCCGCCGCTGGCGTGGGAGGCGAACCGGGCGGCCGTCGACCGGTACCTTTCCCTGTACCGTGACGCCTGGGCCATGACCGATTCCTACCGGCACCTCTTCTCCGATATGGAGGAAGCCGATATCCCGGCGGTCGAGCGGCAGGAAGAGAAGGCTTTCCTCTCGAACGTCCTGGTACGGACCATCGACCGGTATCAGAATGATATCGCGGTCCAGTGGAGGGAGGATGTCCGGAAGATTGTCCCCGATATCGTCCCGCAGATGCGGCGGATCTCGAGGATCCACGTCCGCGCTCTGGGGGAGGTCGAGAATCTCCTGCGGGGGAAGGGTGATCTCTTCGATGCCGGCTGGTTCGTCAAGGCAGGGATACGGCTCCGCGATCACGCTGTTCCTCTGACCTCCGTCCTCGGCGCGATGGCCCTGAGCCGGAAGGCGATCTGGGCCCAGGTGATGAAGCGCCGGGTCCTCGGATCACCGATCCAGATCTACACGACGCTGGAGTTGAACAACCGGATCATCTTCCTGTACGACCGGATGGACTACCACCTCGCCGCGGGCTGGTCGAAGGATTGCTCATAAGGAGGCGGTTGATATAACGGGCCTGGCATTGTAAGATGCAGACACGATTCTAAGGCGGCGGGAAAGACCATACAGGGGAGAGCATTGCCGCGTGGGGCAGTTGCACAGATAAGGAGGATCGATCATGCGGGCGGTACAACGGAGATTACAGCTGTTTCTGGCCTTGTTCGTCGTGGTCACGGTTGCGGGAACCATCGGATTCATGATCCTCGAGGATCTCTCCCTCCCCGAGGCCCTCTACTACAACATCGTCACCATGTCGACAGTGGGGTACGGCGACATCCATCCGACGAGCAACACCAGCCGCCTCTTCGCCGTCCTCCTGATCATGATGGGGGCGGGGACCTTTATCGGGGTAATCGCCAACGCGACGGAGATGGTCCTCCTCAAGCGGGAAGAACAACACCGGCTGCGAAAGATCAACATGGTCCGAGGGATCTTCTTCAATGAGGTGGGGTATGAACTCCTCAGCCTCCTCGCCTCGTATGACCGGGATATAGAACAGACGAAAGACCAGTTCCTCGTGGAGCCGGACTGGTCCGATCGGCGCTTTTCATCCGTTCAGAAGGTGCTCAAGAGGCATGCCTTTGATGTGGATACGGATCGTGTCGATATCGTGGCTCTCTTCGATCTGCTCGGGGACAAACAGCGGTTTTTCGCCCGTCTGCTCGAGAACCCGGTCCTGATCGAGCACGAGGAATTCACAGAGGTCCTCCTGGCCGCCTTTCATCTGACGGACGAACTGGCCAGCCGGGACGGGCTCACGGACCTTCCCCGGTCGGATATCGATCACCTCGTGGGGGATATCAACCGCGTATACGGGCTGCTGATCGAACAGTGGTTTATGTACCTGCGGCATGTGAAGGGTCAGTACCCGTACCTGTACTCCCTGGCCGTCCGCAAGAACCCTTTCGACGAGGACGCGACCCCGGTCGTCGGTTGAGAGGCCGGAGCGCCCGCAAAGGGATGGAGGTGTCTTGATGCACAGGATATACTCGGGATTCGCACGGCGTTCCCCCGCGTGCGTTGTTCTTTTGCTGATCACGGTTTTTGTGACGGCCGGTACGGCGCAGGCCGGAAGTACGTGGCTGGAAAAGGGGGCAAATCTCCTGAAGACCTTCACAGGAGTCGCCCCGCGGGGCGATATCACCGTCGAGGAGATCGGCGCAGGCCTGAAGGACGCCCTGCGCGTCGGCTCGGATCGAGTGGTCGCACGCCTGGGCAGCGTGGACGGCTTCAACACGGATCCCTCCGTTCACATCCCCCTGCCGAGACAGCTTGGCACCGTCAAGTCAGCCTTGGGGAAGATCGGCCTGTCCGGCTCTCTCGACGACCTGGAGGTGAAGCTCAACCGGGCCGCCGAAGCAGCGACTCCGAAGGCCCGGAAACTTTTCCGGGAGGCAATCGCGGCCATGACGTTCGACGACGCGAAGGCGATCTATAAAGGTCCGGAGAACGCCGCCACCCGGTATTTCCGGGAGAAGATGTCCCCGTCGCTCGCCCGGGAGATGCGCCCCATTGTCAGAGGCACACTCGCGACGGTGGGGGCCGTCCAGGCCTATGAGGACGTCATGAAAAAATATCGGGCCATCCCCCTGGTCCCGGAGGTGAAGGCCGACCTGACGGGGTATGTCGTCGAGAAGGGGATGGACGGGATCTTCCATTATATGGCGAAGGAAGAGGCCGCCATCCGCCGGGATCCCGCCAGGCGCACCACAGAGATCCTCAGGCGGGTATTCGGGGCACAATAGATACATGTCAAGAGAAGGAGGGTTCGCGATGAACACAAAGCTGATCATCAGTCTCGTCCTGGCCGGTCTGGCCGTGCTCTTCATCATACAGAACGTCACGGTCGTCGAGATACGGTTTCTATTCTGGACCCTGTCAATGTCTCGGGCGCTGCTGATGTTTTTTATCCTGGCCATCGGGATCGTTGTCGGGTGGACACTCTGCAGTCTGTCTGTATCTCGCAGGAGCAGCTGAATACAAGATAGTGAGTGACAGCATCGGGGAAATATTTTCCTTGTCTTATTTGGAGATGCGCCCTAAGAAGAACCACCGCGATAGCGAAATCACACGAACAGAAGGAAACGGAATGAAGGAGTACGAACGGTCGATCATCGATCACTACGGGCAGGCGGACCTCGATACCCGTATCCTGGAGGCATGTGAGCGCGCAGGGAGACAGATCGCCCGCCACGGCGACACGGAATCATTCGACGAGTTTCACATCAGAGGCCGCGAAGCGACGCGAGAGCTCGCGAAGCTCGCAAAGCTGCATGAAGGAATGACAGTTCTCGATCTGGGCTGCGGGGTGGGTGGACCTGCCCGGACGCTGGCGGCCGAGTTCGGGTGCCGCGTCTGGGGGATCGACTTCGTCGAGGAGTACTGCCGGTGCGCGGCGATGCTGACCGAACGGGTGGGCCTTTCGGAGATGGCAACCTTCCGGCAGGCGGACATGACGGCCCTGCCCTTTGAAGATCAGTCCTTCGACGCGGTGTGGACCGCGCATACAATCATGAACATCGAGGACAAGGGGAAGCTCTTCGCCGAGATCCGGCGCGCCCTCCGGCCGAACGGAACCTTTGCCCTGTACGAGATCTGCGAAGGGAGCGCCTCGCCCCCCCACTTTCCCCTCCCGTGGGCGAGCGATCGATCCATCAGTTTTCTTGTCGGCCAGGATGCCCTGAGGAAAATGTTCCGCGAGGCGGGGTTCGAGGAGGTCCTCTGGCGGGACATCACCGAGGCATCGCTGGAGTGGTTCCGCGGCGTGGTCGCCGCGATCAGGACTCGGAAGGAGGGTACCCCCAAGCTGGGGCTCAACCTCCTGATGGGACCGAACGCCGCCGACAAGTCGAAGAATATTATCCGCAACCTGCAGGAGGACCGGATCAGGGTCGTCCAGGGCGTCTTCCGGAGGGGAGAGTAACCGCGATGGCGGTCTCTCCGGATACGGCCCTCGTTGTCGAGGGGGGTGCCATGCGCGGCGTCTTTTCGACGGGTCTCCTCGACGGCTTCCTGGAGCGGGGATTCGATCCCTTCGCCCTTGGCGTCGGCGTCTCCGCCGGGGCGGGGAACCTCGCCGCCTATCGGGCGCGGATGCGCGGCCGGAACCTGAAGATCTACACCGACTACTCCCTGCGCCCCGAATTTATGTCCTTCGCCCGCTTTATCCGCGGCGGACACCTCATGGACCTCGATTGGCTGTGGCGCACTACCATCGCCGAGATCCGCCTCGACCGGAAGACCATCTACGCGGACGGCAGACCCCTTGTCGTCTGCCTCACCGATGTCCGGAGGGGGGAGGCGGTCTACCGGGAGACCCGGGCGGACGATCTCGAACCGGCCCTGAAGGCCTCCAGCGCCATGCCGATTCTCTACCGCGACTTCCCTCTGATCGACGGCCGCCCGATGGCGGACGGGGGGCTGGTAGATCCGCTCCCCGTTGGGGAGGCGATCCGTCGGGGTGCCCGCCGCATCATGGTGATCCGCTCACGCCCCCGCGGGTATGAGAAGCGCGAAACCCTCCTCCAGCACATCCTGAACTGGCGACTGCGCCGCTTTCCCCTCCTGAAAAAAGCGATGGGCCACCGCGTCCGTCGCTATAACGAGGCGGTTCGACTCATCCGCCGCCCCCCGCCGGGGATATCCGTCGTCGAAATCTGCCCGCCGGACACCTTCCGCTCGTCGCGCCTCAGCCGCGACCCCCGGATCCTCTTCGAGGGGTACGAACAGGGACGCGCCCTCGCCGGAGAGGCTATCACCTCGTGGAAAAATAATCCGGCCTGAACCATCCCCAATACACCCCCGCCGCCAGGAAATAGAGTGCCAGGGCGGCGATCATCACCGATCGGAATCCCCACCCGATCGCGACCAGGACGGCCGCCGACGCCCCGATGACGGAGAGGAAGCCGTTGATCCCCCACGCCCACGCGATGAGAGGCTCATCCTCTCCCGTCAGGCGGCTCAGCCCGGCGGGGAAGGGGACCCCCATCGGGAGGGCGAGGGGGGCGATCAGGAGGCTGCAGATCGCCATCCGCGCGCCCAGCGGGAAGGCGAACAGAATGCCCCGGAGCAGTGGATCGGCAATGAGGTAAAGGACCGCGACCGCCGCGATCCAGAGCGCGGCGATCATCACCTGTCGCTTCCCGCCCGCGCTGGTCCTCCCCGCAATCAGGCTCCCGATCCCCGAGTAGACGAGAAAGGAGCCGATCACGACGGCGGCGGAGAAGACGGGATCGTACAGGTACCGGATAAACTGCTGGAGGAAGGACATCTCCAGGAACATGAAGGCCAGGCCGAGGGAACCGAAGTAGACGAAGACGGGGACCTTTCCCCGCGTCTCCCTGCCGGCTGTCCCGAGGGGGAGGACGATCAGGATCAGGCTCAGAACGGCGAGGATCGCGAGGGCCGTCCAGAGGAGGAGGTACCCCCAGTCGATCAGGGGGATCGAGACCCGACCGTAGGGGATGAGATATTTTTTGACGACAGCTGCCTTGAAGGTATGGGCGAAGAAGGGGCGGTCGTCAGTGGCGGGGCGGACGTAGAAGGGGTATTCGTTGTAGAAGTTCTTCCCCTCGCCGGCGAGGAGCTGCGCGGCGGCGTCAAAAAAGTAGCTCTCGTCCAGCCGGTTGACGAGGTTCGTCTCCTCCCTTTTAATCCCGGGGTAGTAGCACGGATCGAAGAGTCGCTCCCGGCAGAATCCCCTGACAGTCTCTATCTGTTCCGGGGCGAAGGGACCCTTCCTGACCAGGATCGTCGCCGTCTGCCAGCTCCGGATCATGACGATCGAACCGGCCGCCTCTTCGGGGCCGAGGGCGGCGATCGCCGTCGCCAGGATCTTGATCGTATCGCGGGGCGGGTTCTTGATCCACCGCGATATGCTCAGGATCCCCCCCGGCGTGAGGCGGTCCAGGGCGGTCTTCAGGGCCTCGGTCGTGAAGAGGTAGTTCTCGTTCAGCGAGAAGACCCCCGCGGAAGAGGACTCCATCGATTCGAGGAGGCTCATCTGAATCAGGTCGAAGCGCTCCCCCGTCCGCTCCAGGTACCCCCTCCCGTCCTCGACGAGGATCCGGGCGCGCGCCGGGTCATACAGGCTTCCGCTGAAGACGCGGTACCTCCCTTGCATCAGGCGGACGACCTCGCGGTTCATCTCGATAACGGAGACCTCCCGCGCCCCGTGGTGCCGGGCGCTCACGATCTCCGTCCCCCCGCCTCCGCCGATGATAAGAACCAATGGTCTGTCCAGGAGTTGGTAGGGGAGAGAGGCGGTGCGCCACTCCATAAAGCGCGTGTCACCCGCCCCGGTGATCGCCCCCGCCATATCCCCGTTCAGGAAGAGCCCCTTTTGCGCGGGGATGCCGAAGGGGCAGTTCAGGCTCAGGTCGGGGAGGTAGTGGTAGGCGGGGCTGTTCAGGACGGTGACGAGGCCGAGCGGGCCGAAGACCTCCGCCTCGATCTTTGCTCCCGCCTGGTTGCGGGCGATCGAGAGGTCCTTGAATGTGTTCATCTCCAGCGGCCTGCCGTGCAGGAGGAGGAGATAGAGGGGGACCGCCGCGGCCAGGGCGACCGCCGAGATGATAGTCCGCCCGCGGCTCTTCGCGACAACGAGAGAGACGCAGAGGGCGATCAGGGAGATGATCAGGATGATCTCATGGGGACCCAGGTGAAAAAAGCTCAGGAGGGCCGGGAGGCTTCCCACCCCCGAACCGGCGAGGTTGGCGAAGTAGATCCGGTGGATTTCGCCGGTGCGGACCGCGAGGCTCAGCCCCACGCACACGGCCCCGATGAAGAAGGGGACCAGGAGGGCGAGGCTGAGGGCGAAGAGACTGACGGCTTCGCGCGGCTGCCAGAGGATTATCAGCGGGTTGAAGGCGATCAGACGGGCCAGGAAGACGTTGCTCCAGATGGCGCCGACCAGCAGAAAAGGGGCGATGAAGAGGATCGTCTCGAAGTGCCGCTTCAGCCGCTCGCGGAAGAGGAAGATAAACGTACCGCTCGCCCCGAAGCCGATCAGGGCGACGCTGACGATCAGGGAGGCGAAGTGGTGCCAGTAGCGGATGGCGAACAGCTTGAAGAGGAGGATCTCGTAGGCGATCAGGGCGGCCGAGACGAGGAAGACTGCAATCCGGACCCTTCTGGTGGACAGGTGAGCATCCATGGATTATTCGTGCCTCCCGGTGAGGGGGACGAAGCGGACCGCCATCAGGTTCCGGGTGGCGATCCTCCCGCCTTGTTCCTTCCTCACGAGGACGAGGCTCTGGGTCATGAAGGGGCCGCCGACCGGGATCACCATCCGCCCCCCCGGCTTGAGTTGCTTTATCAGCGGCGGCGGGATGTGCCCGGCCGCGGCGGTCACGATGATCGCGTCGAAGGGGGCATGTTCTTCCCAGCCGTAATAGCCGTCGGCATGCCTGACGGTGATGTTGCCGTACCCCAGTCCCTTCAGTCTCCGAGCCGCCGATTTTGCGAGCTGCGGGATGATCTCGACCGTGTAGACCTTCCCCGCGACGGCCGAAAGGACCGCCGCCTGGTACCCCGACCCCGTTCCGATCTCGAGGACCGTACTTCCCCTGTTCACCTTAATGATCTCGGTCATATACGCCACGATGTACGGCTGGGAGATGGTTTGTCCGTAGCCGATGGGGAGGGGGGTATCGTCGTAGGCCTCGTCCAGGAGTTCCTTCGGAACAAATCGATGGCGGGGGACCGTGTTCATGGCCCGGAGGACCTCATGATCCGCGACCCCCCGACGGGCGATCTGGGATTTGACCATCTGTTCCCGCAGGGACGCGAAGGCGGCTTCGTTGGGCTCCGTGGCGGCCGCGGTTCCCGCGATGAGGATTGCCAGAAACGATATGGATACTGCTTTCAGGACCATATGCATCTGTCTGCGATCTGTTGCTGTTTGCCCCGCTATGAACTTTCGGGAGAAGGAGAGGTGATGTGCCCTGTGAAGCGGTCGGGTGAGCGGGGAGGGATTATATGACTTGCGGACAGTATACCGCGGATGGCCGTTCTTGCAAGTCATAAAAGCGAACCGGCCGATCGGGAATATCCGTTGTCTCTTTTTCGATATGAAATTATGTATTGACAAATGAAAGCGCCACCTCCTATACTGCCGCTTCCTCAAAGCAGGTGAAGGAGTTTTTTATGAATGAATATTTACAGGCCACCCCGGCCATCGAGGCCGAACATCCGCTGATCAAGGCAAAGGCCGGTGAACTGGTCGAAGGGGCGGCTTCGCCTCGAGAAAAGGTGTTGCGTCTCTTTGCCTTCGTGCGCGACCAGATTCCCTATAACCTCTTCATGATCTCGATGCACCCGGACGATTTTCGGGCGTCATTCGTACTGGAGTCGCAGAAGGGGTACTGTGTGCAGAAGGCCGTTTTGCTGTGTGCCCTGGCACGGGCCGCCGGGATTCCCTCGCGGCTGGTCCTGGCACGAATCCGCAACCATCGTGTCCCTCCCGCACTTCGGGCCCGTCTGGGGCGCAACGAGTTCCCCGGTCACGGCTACAATCAGTTCTTGATCGATGATCGCTGGGTTACGGCGGCCGCCACCTTCGACGCCGCCCTCTGCGCCCGGATCGGGGTGCCGGTGGTGGAATTCGACGGTTACAACGATGCCATCCTGCCTGACAAGGCGCTGGACGGAGGCCCGTATATCGAGTATCTGGAGCAATACGGGTACTTTGCCGACCTCCCCCTGGACTTTATCACCGAGCGCACCTCAAAGATCTGGGGCCGGGACAAGCGGTCCTGGCTGCGTCCCGAGGACGATACCGGTTTCCCCTGAGCTGCAACCTCTGCGATCCGTAGAATGTATGCGATGTTGAACGATCCCGCCAGTGCGGCGTGTTGATCAGACGGTGTGGTGGGCCCGCCATTGTCCGTCTGACCCCCTCCCGCCGGAGGTGCGCCGGGGAAGGTGCTCGGCGATGGTCAGGAGGTAGCCTTTCATCCCGCGGATGCTGTTGGAGATAAATTCCTGTTCCCTGGTCTGAATGTCCTCAGGGAGGAGGTGGTAGCTCTGCATGCAGGGGTCCTGCGCAAGGATGTCGGTGAAGACGTCCTCCTCGCGGAATTCCTCTCCCTCCAGAAGATGCGCTTTCACAATGGCGAGCCAGAGAGGGATCTGCGCGCGGGCGTGCCGGAAGAGGTTTTCGGGATCGCGCCGGAGGCCGTAGTGGCCGAAGCAGATCGTCGAGACGTCCAGTGACGCGATCTTCTCAAACGAGGCGCGCTGTACCTCGAGGTTGAAGACGGGTGGCGTGGCAGGGCGCAGGTACAGCCCCTCCTCGACGGGACAGGTCACGCCGGCGGTTTCGCCCGCGAAGAGACAGTTCCCCTTGAGGAAACACAGGTGATGGGGCGAGTGCCCCGGCGTCTGAATGACCTTCACCGGTTCGCTTTCCAGTTCGATTGTGTCGTGAAAGGCGATGCGTTTTTCCGAAACCGAGGCGATCTCTCCGTACAACTCCGCGACGGGCCCCAGGGTTTGCCGCGACGCCTTCCACAGCTTCTCCGGATGCACCGCGTGCGTGATGCCCTTCGGGTGGCAGATGATCGTCGCCTCGGGGTAGTCGTCCATCAGGAGACCCGCCCCGCCGGCATGATCGATATGGATATGTGTCAGGAGGATGTACGCTATCTTTGTGACCCCCAGCCTTCTGAGGGCCTCTTTCAGGACCGGGATGGTCGACCGGGGACCGGGATCGATGAGGATGGCCCCGCCTTTTTCGCGAAGGACCCAACTGCTGATGAAGTACCGGAAACCTTCCCGGGGCTGGTCGAGGTCGATGAGGAACAGATTATCGCCGCATTCGTGAAGCATGAGAGCCTTCCTGGTGTATCCCGCGCGATGTTTCCCCGTGAGGAACGGACAGGGCCCCTATAGCACATGCAGGGGGGACAGACAAGCCCGACTTTCGGAAACGGTGCGTGCCCGCACGGGTTTCCCCCCGACCGCCGCCGAAGCGCGGGAAGATAACCCCCCGGACGATATCCGTCCGGGCGACGCCGTACTCTCCGTATATCGTCAAAACGGATCGACAACTATAGAAAATTCATTGACAAATGATTTTCAGGGTGTATGGTTTTAAGTGCATTCCGGGGGTAGTAGTTTCTAATCTAAAACAAGCAATATTATTCGGTGAAGAAAACAGCCGTGCTTGTTACTATTTTTTGCTATTTTGGGGATATCACATGAAACTTTACTTTCCCAATAGTGCACATCTTCAAAATATTGAAGGATTCATCCGAAGGTATTCGCCTAAAAACCGAAAAGCACTGAGAGTTACTGGCCATTCTCGCTACATTCATGCCCACCCATTCGTAATGGCTATGGCCGCTTGCCTCGGCGCATCGGCTGCTTCTGCAGGGGTAGAACCTACGGGCAAAGTTCCTAATGTGTCATCAGCCCCGTACCTTGTCCGAATGAAGCTCTTTGATTATCTGGGAGTACCTTCTCCCTGTGAAATTGAGGAGCACGAGGAATCAGGTCGTTTTGTGCCCCTAACACAAATTCAAACCTCGGAAGATCTGCGTAAAACAATTACAAACTTGATTCCACTTCTTCACGCTGCGCCAAGCGTTGCGGATCCAATTCGTTACGTTGTAAGCGAACTTGGAAGGAATGTCCTAGAGCATGCAGAATCTGATGTTGGCGGTTTTGTGTGTGCTCAGTATTTCAGAGATAAAAAGCGCATCGCAATAGGAATGGCTGACTCTGGGAAGGGTATCTTGAATGCCATGTCTCGCTATCACAGAGTGTATGATGAATCGCAAGCTATTCAGTTAGCGCTTACGCCTGGTATATCTGGCGCAACCCCAAGGATTGGAGGAAACGAGACAAATGCTGGGGCCGGACTATTTTTCATTAGAAGTATTGCTAAAGTATCTGGAAATTTCTTTACAATATATTCAGGGGGGACGCTTTACAAACTCATGCGAAAACAAACAGTTCCACACATGCTCTTTGGCGATCCTTTTCAAGAAGGTCATAGCTTGGTCCGAGACCTGCCTCGCTGGAAAGGCACAGTAATTGGTATAGATATAAATGTTGATGAAACCGTCGAATTTTCATCTTTACTAGATATTATTAGAAAATCTTATAGCATTGATGTAAAAGCAAGGAAACAGCCGTATTACAAGAAGATTAAATTCAGATGAAAAAAATTACTCTAAACTCACTGGTCGGCTCTTTTGCCGAAGACAAGGACACTGCAGCCGAACTTCGTGATGAAGTAATTCTTCCAGAACTTAATCGTGGTGGAGAAGTTGAGATTGATTTTACCGGTGTAACCCTTACAACACAGTCTTTTGTTCACGCACTGATATCGGAAGCTCTACGCCGTGAAGGCGAGACGGTTCTTTCTCGATTAACGTTCCGTGGTTGTGAGGAAGCAGCTAGGGGTATCATTGAAACTGTGGTTCAGTATGTGTTGGAAACTGTCGATGATGAAGACTAAAAAATAGTGACAGCGACTATTTTCCCAAATATTTTCTCCAACATTGACATTTCCCCCCCGCGATGTAAGATGAGCCACAGCTCGTTTTATCCATAGCGGGTATTACCATTCATCAGAGAGGTATCATGAAGACCATTGGTATGATTGGCGGGATGAGTTGGGAGTCGACGGTTTCGTACTACCAACTTGTCAACGAACTGGTCAAGGAGCGGCTCGGCGGCCTGCATTCGGCGCGGGTCGTTCTGTACAGCGTCGATTTCGCGGCGATCGAGGAGCTTCAGTCCGCCGGAAGGTGGGATGATGCCGGAGAGGCCCTGGCCGATGCGGCGAGGGCTGTCGAGGCCGCCGGAGCGGAGTTCCTGGTCCTGTGCACCAATACCATGCACAAGGTTGTCGGCGCTATCGAGGCGGCGGTTAGAATTCCCCTCCTGCACATCGCGGACGCGACGGCATCCGAAGTGCGGCGCGCGGGTGTGTCGACGGTTGGCCTGCTCGGCACCCGGTTCACGATGGAGCAGGACTTCTACCGGGGACGCTTGGAGGAGTGGCACGAGATCAGTGTCCTGGTGCCGGACGACCGGGACCGCGGCGAGGTGGACCGGATCATCTACGGCGAGCTGTGCAAGGGGGTCATCGACGACACCTCGCGGGACCGGTACCGGGAGATCATCGGCAGGCTTGCCGATCGCGGGGCTCAGGGTGTTATCCTCGGCTGTACGGAGATCTCCCTCTTGGTGTCGCAGGAGGATTCCCCTGTTCCGCTCTTCGATACGACCAGCATCCATGCGCGTAGCGCGGTCGATTTCGCCCTTCGGGAGGGATGACAACCCCGGCGTGTAAAGGAGGGGTTACATGACCGATCGAAATACCATCGCTGTTGGGATCGTCATCGTTTTGATCTTTCTCTGGCGGTTCGCGCGTACCCGCCAGCTCTACCGGACTTCCCTCCATGTACATACACAGGGCCTGAACCCCATCCCGTTCAAACCGCACGATCTTCGCGGTTTCGCTGAGCAGGCACTCCTGGGACGGCGCAGTATCGGGCCGGCCTCTTTCTTTATCCGGGCGGTTGTCCTTGCGGTCGTCGCGGCTTCACTCTTTCCCTTTAAGGATTTCGCACCGTCCCTCTACCGGCTCGTCGCCGTCCTGATTATGCTCTATGTTCCGTGGTGCGTCGCGCACGGCGTCATGTTGAAGAGGAGACTTTCGCAATAAAATAATGCCGGAGACTGTTGAAATTATAGATATTTGGAGGAGGTGCCGGGGATGAGGCGTATGATAAGGGCATCTGCAATACTTATGATTGCGGCGGGGTTCATAACATTGGTGGGCTGTTCAGCCCGGTCGTTTGATACGTTAGATCAGGAAATGGAATATCTGGTCTCCGACCTGGTAGAGAACGACAAGTCGGTGCGGAGCTGTGTCCTTTCCGTGATGAAGGGTGATGGCTCGTTCTCCTGGTCGGGCGCGGCCGGAATCGCTAGCCAGGCCGGTCAGGTGCCGATGACCACGGATACCCCTGTGTACATTGCCAGTATCACAAAGCTCTATACCGCCACGGTAATCATGCGATTGTATGAAGAAGGTGCGCTCTCGCTGGATGATCCCATGTCAAAATACCTGCCGGTAGAGCTTATCGATGGCATTCATGTGTATGAGGGGAAGGATTATTCGCGTGAAATTACCATAAGGGAACTGCTGTCGCACACGTCGGGAATCGCGGATTACTATACCGAGAAGCCGGAGGGGGGAAAGAACCTTTTCGATCTGATCATGGAGGAGCCGGAACGCACATGGACGGTGGATGAGACGATCGAGCGGGCGCGGGGCGTCCTGAAACCCAATTTCCCGCCGGGGACGGATGCCTCCTATTCGGATACGAATTTTCAGCTGCTGGGAAAGATCATCGAGTCCATAACCGGAAGGTCGCTTCACGTCGTGTACGAGGAGTACTTCTTTCGTCCCCTGGATCTCGACCATACCTGGCTGGCCGGCCGTTCCGAACCCCGGGCCGCCCCGTCCGCTGCCCCGGCGGATGTATTTCATAACGATATGATCATTACGAACACCCGTTCGAACGGGGCCTACTGGGCCGATGGCGGGATCGTCTCAACGGCGGAAGAATGTATCACCTTTCTGAAGGCCCTCAACGAGGGGCGGATCGTCAGGAAAGACACCCTGGATCTGATGCACGACTGGCACAAACTGCGATTCCCGCTCCAGTACGGGTACGGGACGATGTACTTCGCACTGCCCCGGTTCATCAATGTGCTGGCGAAGGTGCCGCCGCTGTGGGGACATTCGGGTTCGACCGGCTCGTTCCTGTACTATTGCGAGGATCTGGACCTGTACATGGCGGGATCGATCAATCTGACGGAATCGAACTCGAAACCCTTCAGACTGATGCCGAGGGTGATGAAGGCCATAAAAACAAAGGCACCGGTTCGATAATCCGCCCCCTTCGCCTGATCTCCTTCTGAGTTTCTCCGGTTGTCAGGCGGGGGAATGATAATCGAGGGAAAAAGCGTATGGGATTCAAGGAAGACTTCTATGAGGGAATTGTCGAAAATCTCCATGACGGTCTGTACCTGGTGGACCGGGATCGGGTGATTACCTACTGGAATAAAGCGGCCGAGCAGATCTCGGGGTTTACTGCCGATGAGGTCGTCGGCCGGCCCTGTTCCGACAATGTTCTCACCCATATCGACAGCGACGGCAACAGCCTCTGCACGGGGATGTGCCCCCTCGCGGCGACCATCGCCGACGGGAAGGCCCGCGAAGCCGAGGTATACCTGCACCACAAGGAGGGCCACCGGATACCGGTCTCCATCCGGGCCAGCACCCTGACCGACCGGAACGGCGCCGTGACCGGCGGGATAGAGCTGTTTACGGATATCAGCAATCAGGCGGCCAACGAGCTGAGGGTCAGGGAGCTGGAAAAGATGGCCCTCCTCGACAACCTGACGCAGCTGGCGAACAGGTACTACCTCGAGCGGGAGCTCCATGGCAGATTCGAGGAGAAAAAACGGTATCACGTGCCGTTCGGCATCCTGTTCATGGATATCGACCATTTCAAGAACTTCAACGACACGTACGGTCATGACGTGGGGGATGACGTCCTCAAGTTCGTCGCGAATACCTTCGTTGCCAACGCCCGGCCGTTCGACCTTTACGGGCGCTGGGGGGGCGAGGAATTCATCGGCGTTATCCGAAACATCGGCGGGCAGGATCTTGAACGGCTGGGGAACCGGCTTCGTCTCCTGATAGAGCACGCGTACATCATGCACGAGGGCGGAAAGCTGCGTGTCACGGTCTCGATAGGGGCCACACTCGCCGAGGAGGGGGATACGCTCGATGACCTCATCAAGAGGGCCGATGACCTCATGTATCAGAGCAAAGAAGGGGGGCGCAACCGGTTGACGATAGGGTAATGACAGCGGGCGCCCGATACGCGGTACAGAGGGGAGGGCGTGAGATGAAGTTGAAGTATACGATGCTCCTCGTTATCGACGGCACTGTGAACGTAATGCTCGGGGTGTTGCTACTCCTCTTCCCGGTCGGGATCATCGATCTCCTGGGCCTGCCCCCGACGAGCACCAATTTTTATCCGAGCATCCTGGGGGCCGTCCTGCTCGGCATCGGTGCCGCCCTGTTTCTGGAGGCGGCCGGGTTCGCCAGAGGGATACGCGGGCTGAGTCTCGGGGGCGCGATCGTCATCAATATCATCGGGTCGTTTGTCCTTATCTGCTGGCTGATCTTCGGCTCTCTGGTGATTCCCCTGAGAGGCCGGATTATCTTGTGGACGATCGGGGTCGTTGTCTTCGTGATCGGGATCGCCGAGGTGGTCACGAAATCCTGGGTCTATGACGAGCGGTAGTGACCGCCGCTGTTTTTAGTCATAAATCTTTAACTATATAAAATTTCCCGACAAAAAATTCTCAAGTTGTATAATTCTTGCATATGACGAAGAGAATAGTTTCTGATCTCGGGCAAAAAGCATAATTCTGAAGCAGAATCGGTATGTTTCGGGGAGTTCACATGGAGGGTAAGGGGCGTCACGCGGAGAAGGAATTTACGGCTGAATACTTAGAGGTGCTCTACCGGCGGCATCTTCAGGGAGCAATTGTCCGCTCTGTCGCCAGCGTAGTCATGTGGGTATTCGCCCTGGCCTCTTACTCTGAAGATATAATCAAGACGCACCACCTGACGGGCATTACCCTGTCAATCCTGTACCTCATTCTGATCAATCCGCCCACGCTGCTGCTGTTGAAGCATATTACCCGGGTGCGCGTATACCAGTACGCCTCCCTCCTGATCAATTTCCTTGAGATCATCGGGTATACGGCGATCATCTATTTCCTGGGGGGGCTCGAGGCCACATACCTCACCCCGATCTATGCCGCCCTCATAACCTATGTGGGTGCTGTCGCGCCTCGGAGCTTCACCTATATCGTAGCTCTCATGTGTTCGGCGGCCTTCGGCTTTGTCGTGGCAGGCAACTATTTCGGCTTCCTCCCCAGTCAGTCTCTCATCCCGTCTTTTAATCCTCCGGGGATGATGAGATTTATTCACCTCTCGGTGGTCATGGGGCTGCTTCTTGTCGTGGCATACATCGCCTCAATGACTGCCGGTATCCTGAAGAAGAACAGGGACAGGCTGCGTGAGCAGAATGTTGAGCTCAGGGAGACAGCCGCGGAGCTCACGGCCGCGAACGATCGCCTCCGAAGCGAGATCAAAGAGCGCCAGCGGATCGAGGAGGCCCTTCAGGAAAGTGAAAGAAGATACCGGGAACTGAGCATTGTCGATGCCCTCACCCAGCTCTACAATTCCAGATATTTTTATCACCAGCTTAAGGTCGAGATCGCCCGGTCGGAGCGCTATAAACAGCCGGTGACCCTTCTCATGATGGATCTCGACGATTTCAAGAAATTCAATGATGCCTACGGCCACGTCGAAGGCGACCGGGTGCTGTCGCGGTTCGGCCAGGTGCTGAGACGGTGCCTGCGCAAGACGGATTCCGCCTATCGGTATGGCGGCGAAGAATTCACGGTTATTCTGCCGATGACACCGGACAAAGGCGGCGCCGTTGTAGCGGAACGGATCCGGAGGGAGTTCAAAAAAGAGGCATTCTCCCCGTCCCCGGAGCAGGATATTCACATGACGGTGAGCATCGGCCTCGCGCAACACAGGCCGAAGGAGGCCATGAAGGCCTTTGTTGCCCGGGTTGACCAGCTCATGTATCAGGGGAAAAAGAACGGGAAAGACCGGGTTTGTTATGAAGCGTCAATAAAATAACGCCAGCGACTATTCCCCGTCAGACGATCCTTTTTTACCTGAACTGCCGACAATACCGACAATCTTCGCTATGACGTTCCCTTTTTTCGAGCCTCGGCGGCCGCCTCGGGCGGACAAGACGGGGGCCCCCGTCGTTACTTGCAGATAAACCGATAGGGGGACAGGCCACGATCTATGTCTGCAGGGACAGGGCGTGCCGATTGCCGGTTACCAACACAGAAGAGGCAATGGAGCAGTCACAGCGGGAATGGAGACCATCTGTTCGGTGCAAATCTTCAACTATGGAAATTCCTTGACAAAAGATTTTCAAGGTGTATGATCTGCATATGTTTCAGGGGGGATATTGTCTGGTTTGAAACACGTGGCAGGATCCGGCGCGAACAGGGCCGCTGTCACCACTTCTTTTTCTATCTTTCCTTTTATTGTTCCCTGTCACTATCTTTTCCAGGAACCGTGAGCGCAAAAACCATCTGCCGGAGGATTCATGCATGACGTATCAGGCTGAAACGAGAAATATGGCCCTTTTCTGTGACTTCGAGAACATCGCCCTCGGCGTTCGAGACGCCAACTACGCGCAATTCGACATCGACAAAGTGATCGAACGGCTCCTGCTCAAGGGGAATATCGTGGTCAAAAAAGCTTACTGCGACTGGGCACGCTACAAGGAATTCAAGGCGGCGATGCACGAGGCATCCTTCGAGCTGATCGAGATCCCTCACGTGCGCCAGGCGGGGAAAAACTCCGCCGATATCCGCATGGTCGTGGACGCCCTTGATCTCTGCTACACGAAAGAGCACGTGGACACCTTTGTGATCATCAGCGGCGATTCCGATTTTTCCCCGCTCGTGAGCAAGCTGCGGGAGAACAACAAGGTCGTGATCGGCGTCGGCGTCAAGGATTCGACGTCAGATTTATTGATGGCGAACTGCGATGAGTTTATCTATTACGACGACCTCGTGCGCGCTCAGCCCCCCCGGAAGAAGGCCGTCGGTAAAGCGCCGAGCCGCAAGCCGGCACGGGGAGCGGCCGCCAAGACCAAAGCCGCCAAACCCGACGAAGACAAGAAACAACAGGCATGGGATCTGATTGTCGAGACCTACGAGGCCCTGGTTGAAGAACGCGGGGAAGGGGAGAAGATCTGGGGTTCCATGATCAAGCAGACCCTGAAACGCCGCAAGCCCGGCTTCAGCGAATCCTATTACGGATTCCGGTCTTTCGGACAAATGCTGGAGGAGGCGGAGGCGCAGGGGATCCTTGAACTGGAACGAGAAGAGAAGTCGGGCGGCTTCATCATCAAGACCTGTCATGTTTCATAACGCCCGGCGGGCCGAGCGAGGATCGGCCCTCGTAAGAAAAGACCGGTAGCATCGTATCGGTCGCCGTCGATTCCCATGGTGAGGGGGCCGGGGAATACAGGATCCGGCTCTCAGGTATAGTGAAACAACAGGGGAGGTGCCGGTGATGGAAACAAATACGCGCAGGGCCCGTTTCAGGGTTATTGCCCCCGCCTATCCGACGTTTAATATCTATTCCCGGGTCGCCCGGAAGACGACCGCCCTCGGCCCTGTCCTGGTGGCCACGGTGGTGGACCGGATGGACGGCTGGGATGTCGAGGTCATCGACGAGAACAACTATCGGAGGCTTGGCCCGAAGGATGATACGGGACGGCCGAATCACGGTACGTTGCAGACGATCAGAGCCGCGGACGTGGTGGGCCTCTACGGCGGTCTGAGCAGCACGATCCCGAGGCTTTACGATCTGGCCCGATTCTACCGGGAACAGGGTGTCACTACGATTGCAGGCGGCCAGCATTTCATCGGGGAGAACATTCGGGACGCCTTTGAGAACGGGATCGATTTCGTAGTGATCGGTGAGGCGGAGGACACCATACGGGAACTGCTCACGGCGATCCGCGAGGGAGGCGAACCGGAACAGGTCGCCGGGATCGCCTTCATGCGCGGCGACCAAATGGTTCAAACTCCGGAGCGTCCCCCCATCGAAGACTTCGACCGGCTGCCCCTTCCGAATTTCGACCTCGTGCGCTACGCGAAGATCAGGGTATACCCGATCAACTGGATTCGTGGCTGCGGGATGGACTGCGAGTTCTGCACGGTGAAGGGCAGGCCCCGGCCGTCCTCGCCCGAGCGCGTCGTGGAGCAGATCGCCTCACTGGTGGAGGCCAACAGGGCGCGGCACTTTTTCATCGTGGACGACCTGTTCGGGCATCGCAGGGGAGACACCCTGCGGCTGTGCCACCTGCTGGCGTCGTACCAGCGTGCCATCGGCACGAGGCTGGATCTCACCGTACAGATCAGGATCGACCGGGCGAAGGACGCGGAGCTGCTCCAGGCCATGCGCGAGGCGTGCGTCAATACGGTCTGCATCGGATTCGAGTCGCCGATACCCGAAGAACTGGAGGCCATGAACAAGAAGGTCCGGCCGGAGGAGATGGTCGACATGGCACGCCGGTTTCATAAGGCCGGGTTCCTCGTACACGGCATGTTTATCTTCGGCTATCCGGTCCCCCCGGGCGTGCGGTTTTCCCTCTCAGCCAGGGAACGGGTGAGCCATTTCAAGACTTTCATCCGGAAGGCCCGGCTGGACACGATCCAGCTTCTGCTCGCTGTTCCTCTGCCCGGCACGGAACTGACCAGGCGGCTCGACGAACAGCACCGCATCTTCAGTAGGGATGTCATCGGATTTGAATACTACGACGGTAATTTTCCGCTCTTTCAGCCCGATGAGCCGCTCACCCCGGAAGATATGCACGTCGCCCTGCGAAAGATCATGGGGCGGTTCTACTGCTTCCGGTACCTGTTTGCTGTCGGACTGAATATCCTGATCTTCCCGTCGATGATCTTTTCGGTATTCAGGCTCCGGGTCGGCTGGCGCAGGTGGTACCGCTGGTGGCGGAATTCCCTCATACGTTTCGGGGGGTGGATCGTCTTCAAGCACTGGAAGACCGCCCTCAAACGGAGCAGGTTCCGTGAGAAACTGGCCAGCGCCAGTCAGACACTCCATGCCTCGGGGGAGAAATAGGGGAAAATAGCGGCAGCGGAAGTGAGGGTGAAAATGAGAACCTGCTCGATCTGTTAGTCTGAAGCTGATGCCTAGAGAATCACCGGAGTTATAATAGATTAAGAAGCTATAATGATGAATGTACGTGAGGGACTGTCACTTCAGATTAAAGTGGCAGGCCCCAATAACCTCACACCACGGAAGCCCCGATTCCCAAAGCTACTTACAGCCCGCGCCAGACAGGCATTCTATCCCAGCGGTTGGTCCAATAATTTGAGATTGCTTGCTTTCGTATTTTTCCCTTGAATCAATATTTCATTGGAGCGGCCATTATTGCTCCCGCTGACCATTGTTACTAACTTATCCACCAAGACCTTCATCTGTTCGGTCTGGGTACTCATCTCTTCAGAGGCTGAAGAAGTCTCTTCAGCCCCGGATGCATTTTGCTGGACCACTCTGTCCATCTCGGTAACCGCCTTGTTGACTTGGCCGATTCCCTGAGCCTGCTCGTCAGAGGCCGCCGCAATTTCAGCAACAAGTTTGCCTATTTTCGAAGCACTCTCGGCAACCTGAACGAACGCCTCGCTTGTTTCTTTGACAAGCACTTTGCCTGTATCCACCTTCTGAACAGTTCCTTCGATAAGATCATTTGTGGTTGTGGCAGCATCCGCAGCCCGCATAGCAAGATTTCTCACCTCGTCCGCGACAACGGCAAACCCGGTTCCTGCCTCGCCAGCCCTTGCCGCCTCAACAGCCGCGTTCAGTGCGAGCAGATTTGTCTGAAAAGCTATCTCGTCAATCGTCTTGATGATTTTGGAGGTTTCGGCACTGGCAGCAGAAAGATCCTCCATGGCATTGGCCAGTTCGTCCATTGAACTGCTGGCTTTCGCCACCTCTTGATTGGTCTCTTGCATCAGAAGATCAGCCTGGCCTGCATTGTCGGCATTATTCTTGGTCATGGAAGCCATCTCTTCTAATGATGACGAGGTTTCTTCAATTGCGGAGGCCTGTTCGGATGATCCCTCGGCAAGTCGTTGACTTGTAGAGGCCACCTGTTTGGAAGCAGAGGCAATGTTATCGGAACTGTGATCCAACCCTTTCGTTATGCCTCCGATAGAGTTGGTAATGTTCGTCAAAAACAGATAGAGAAACACAAATACCCCCAGAATTGAACCCCCGCCCACGCCCATGACGATCCACTGGGTTTTGGTGCGCATGACGGTAAAGGCGGTGTTTAATGCTTCGGCAATATTATTTACCCCGGTGCTGCTCTGGCCGCTTACGCCGCGCAGCATGTGGTTGATGCTTTTGCCAAGCTTGGCGGATTCATCTTGGATTACCGTTTTCCCTTTGTTGGTGTTGGTGGCAATCAGTAAATCGAACCGATCGGAGGAATCCGCAATCATCTTTTTTATAGAGGCTTTGCTTACGCAAACAAGAACTTTTCCCAGTTCCTTGCCTTCGAGGGACATTGACTTTTCTATTAAAAAAACATTGGCATCGTTTTTCGAGGCGGCGATAACCCGCAAAATCCGGTTTTTCTCTTCACCTGTTTTAAGGTATTGCTGAATCAGGGGTGAGTTACGGTCTAAATAACGTGTCATCGGTTTTCCGTCGGGCCGCAGGTACACGGCGTACACGATGTTCTTATTACTGGTTGCCGACTTGGCATAGGCGATCAAATCCAAAAAATTGTTTGCCAAGATTGCCGGAGGGGCGACTCTCTCCAAAAGGTTGGCAACGGATTCGGCATTATGCTGCAGCATCGCAGCCAACGACGTTTCCAATCGGGATTTTTCTTCCTCCAGTGACTTGCGGGTGGTCTCCTCGATAGAAGCATTCAGGCTGTCGCTCATTTGCTGTAGATAATTCGATACATCGTTTTCCAGCTTGGTAAAGTTTGTATTGGCCGTTCTGTTGGTTCCTTCCAAATCGGCAAGCACCGATTCGCTCAATTGATCCAACTGACCCTTTTGAATTGACACTACCGTCAGGGAGAGGCCCACTATACAACCGGCCATTATGACGATTGTGGGCAGCAATAGTTTTTGACGCAAACTTGCTCGAAAAAATTGCTTCATGGCTTAAACGCCTCCAACGTAAATCCCATTATCTAAGAGCTATTTTCCTGCCCTTCTTACCCTCAAGAAGGGCAGGAAAATACGGTATGAGCCGTTACAGTGCATAGGCACCCACTTTCAGGGATTTTTGCAACTCTTTCACCGGACTGTAATCGAGCGCATCGGTCCAGCCAACCACCTTGGCAGCCTTTGCCGCCGGATCTTCCGGTTTCATCTGCTTGAGTGCAGTTACCACCGCTTTGGCAATTTTTCCGGGAGTCTTTTTAACCTTGCACAGGGGCCATTCGGGATAGAGGGCCGAGCTGCACACGAACGGAAAACCGTTGTGCTCCTTTTTATGGATAATCTTGAATTCTTCCATATCGATGCTTCCTTCAGCGGCCATTCGCTCGAGTGTGTCGGTGCGCACGCTGCCCGCGTCCACAACACCGTTTTGTATCGCCAGCACTACATTATCGTGGTTGCCGCCAAACTGCAGACTGCCAAAATCTTTTTTCGGGTTGATTCCCGCGTCGAGGATTTCTTTGTACGCCATCTGCCAACCGCCGAAAGAGGAGGCTTTGACCGCCATGAAAGATTTCCCTTTCAAATCGGCCAGAGAGTTTATGCCCTCGTTATCTGCCGAGGTCAAAATAACACTGCCGAACGACTTCAGAGGCTGCCCCTGTCGTGAGTTGACCATGGTGGCAATAGGAGAAGCACCGTATTTGACTTGGGCGGTTACAAACATGGAAGAATTGACCAGGAAAAAATCCACCGTTCCTTTTTCGATGGCAGGATTAACGGCATCAAAGTCCAGGGGAATGATCTCAAATGTTTTACCAGGAAGTTGATCTGTCAGGTAATCGCCGGTCGCTTTCCACTGTTTCAAGGCCTTTACCGGGCCACGCTTGGCGAGAACGCCGATTTTGTATGATTCTGCAGTAACAAGGCCTACGTTAAGAAAAAAACTAATTACAACGAATAATAATACTTTTTTAAACATGAATCCTTCCTCCTTTATTCTTTTATTTCAACTATATGGCACAAGCACCCCGTTAAATGACGAATCGGATTTTTATTATCATTCAGTAGTTGATTCTATTGCCAGGGCACACAAAAAATCCCTTTCAAATCGATCACACTTTAAAAATAGTATCAATTTCTCGAAATCAGTCACTTATGGCTTGATCAATTATAAAGGAGTTGTTCATTACTGAATTTATTATCGACAATTATTTAAGTAACTTAAATTTCATTTCTAAGCCTCTCCAAAGGAATGGTGAGATTTTCCTCCAATCGAGCAGGTCAATAAGTTGTATGCCAGATTACATAAGATATTGGGGAGATACGACGAGATACACAATCTGTGAAAACGACATGACGCGGTATTTAAGAAACAGTAAAAATGTTGACGGTAGGAGGTATGTCCTCTGCCGTGCGATTAGATATATTGTAGATATATTGAGATTTTTGAGTATTAGCCGAATGGTTTTCCCTGTGGTGGCTACAGGGATTCTCCGCCGGATACAGTGACAAAGACGCTGTTTATTACAGCAGGCTTGTCGATTGTGCCGGGGTAAGACCTCGGTTTGTATGAAGATCAGGGAAAACGAAGATGACAGGCGGGAGCTCGTCTGTGACCGCATCAAGGGTTTTACCCTTGAAGAGGGGTATATGTATTGTATGACCGTTGGGGTCATCGATGTCTGTCTTCAAAATCATTGACAACCCGTACCAAAGATTGTTTATATAAACCGTCAATGGGGGATTTCTCTCATTGAAAACAAACGTCTGTGGCGGGGTGACATTTCCGGTAGGCGAAACGGTGAGGCGCGAAGGCAGAAATCTGACGGCGGTCGGCGTGTTCGCCGTTGCCATGTTTTCCCTTGAAGCGGCCGTTGCCATCTGCCTGTTCGTCCTGTGCGGGATATCCCGCAGCAGGCCGGCCCGGAAATGCAACAGACTATTTAGGTTTTGGCTCTTTTGGTCCGATATATCAGGTAGCAGGTGTGTATTTTGATGGTTCCTCGTCAATCCGGCGGCAGCTCTTCCTGACGGCAATTGTCTGTCAATATGCTGGAATTCGCGGTTTCCGTTTGTGGACGACACTCAACGAGGCAAGGAATCGATGCTCTCAGAACGTGAAAAGGACCATATTCATAGGATCTCGGAGACCCTCTCTCAGGCGGCGGAAGGAAATACCTCTGTCAGGCTTGATGTTGCGTCGGAGGACAACGTCTTCGGCCCTGTGGCGAATGCCGTCAATAGACTGCTCGAGAAAACCGATCAAGAACTCTCTTCAATGCGCCAGTCAGTCAAAAAACTGACGCTGGACGCCAGACGCTACCGGAATATTCTCCACAGTCTCGAAGAAACCTATTTCGAGACCGACCTCAAGGGTCGCCTGCTGTTCTTCAACGGCAGGGCACTGAAAGACCTGGGCTATACTCAGGAAGAACTCGAGGGATTGCATTTTCACCATCTCGTCGATGAGGTCAATGCAGGCAAGGTCTACGAGGTCTTTCACGATGTCTTTGTGACGGGACGGCCCAATAAGGGCTTCGAATGGGAAATCCTCAATAAAAACAAAGAAATAATAGAAGTCGAATCGTCGGTTGCCCTGCTGCACGATGCGGAGGGTAGGCCTGCCGGTTTCCGGGGTGTCGTCCGCGACATCTCCAAACGCAAGCAGACCGAACGGGACTTGCGCCAGGAAGAGGAGAAGTATCGCGACATCCTGGAGAATATGGCAGATACCTACCTGGAGACGGATCTTAGGGGAAACTTCATCTTTTTCAACGATTCGCTGTGCCGGGTGCTGGGGTATTCATGCGAGGAGCTTCAGGGTCTCAATTACCGTCTCGTTACCCCGCCGGAGCGTGTCCCCGACGTGTTCAAGATCTTCAATGAAATCTATACTACCGACAGGGGAAGGGTCTTCCTCGAGCACGAACTGATTACGAAGGATGGTTCCAGCATCTTTCTGGAGTTCTCCATGTCTCCCCTCCGGTCGCAAACGGGGGAACCGATCGGGTTCTCCGGTTTCGGCCGCGATATCACCGAAAAGGTCAAGGCCCGACGGAAGCTTGAAGAGAGTGAAAGACGTCTGCGTCTCATCACCGACAATATAAGTGATATCATCTGGACGATGGACTTCGATCTGCGGTTTACGTACCTGAGTCCGTCCGTCCTTCGTCTCACGGGCTTCACGCCGGAAGAGGGCATGAACATGCCGTTCAAGGCGATGGTGCCGCCGGCAACCCACGCGCAGTTCGAACGGCTGTTGGCCGACAAACTGGGCAAGGAACAGAGGGGGATCTTTTCGGACAAGGATCGGACTGCGCCCTTTGAAATCTCGTTAAAACGAAAGGATGGAAGCGAGTTGTGGTTGGAAGTCAAGGTCGATTTCAACCGGG
>Ga0272441_10004194_pt1 | contig 26514 bp, 23 predicted proteins | sample SSMProp6N_FD_193582 | JGI IMG/M metagenome (GOLD analysis project Ga0272441, IMG submission 193582) | Marine sediment archaeal communities from Little Sippewissett salt marsh, Falmouth, MA, United States - SSM-Prop-6N | ecosystem: Environmental > Aquatic > Marine > Wetlands > Sediment ... | reverse complement strand
GGACTGATCCGGCGAACCGTTACCCTCGCCCCGACCCTCTCCCGTCAAGGGAGAGGGAGGACAGGGCGCGCCGCGGGGCGGGAGAGCCGCCGCGCGAAAAGCCGGAGAGAAGGAGACGTCTCATGAAATGGGCCGGACCGTGGAGTCTGCTCGGCCTGGTTGTCGCCATCGCCATCGCCGTCGTCGGCGTGGTGGCGGTCCGCGCGGCCACCGAGGACGAGAAGCTGCAGGAAGCCGTGCCGGCCAAGCCGCGCACCGAACAGGTGCCGAAACCGACGGCGGTGCCGGACATCGCCCCGCCGCCCACGCTGCCGGACGTCAACATTCCGCCCATCCCGGAGGTGGACGAGGACCCGTTCAAGGCCGGAAAGCCGCCCAGGCGCGAAGGGCCGTCCGGACTGCTCGCCGAGGGGAAACGCCTCTTCAACCGCGAAGGCCGGCTCGAAACGGACTCGATCGGCCGGTCCATCTTTGTCTTCGACTCCGGCGCACCCCCCATGTATCTGCTCGAGAACTCGTGGCGCGAGTTCGTCGAGGGGCAGACCGAGCAGGCCGCCAAACTCGCCCGGTGGCGCGTCTCCGGGCTGGTGACGATCTACGGCAAACGGAATTACCTGCTGCTGACGAAGTGCGCCCGCATCGAGGCCGAGGAGGATCAACTGTAGGCGTAGGGTGGGTGCTTGCACCCACGCGGCATGGCTGAATGACGAATGAGGAGGGCCGAATGGCGATTGAATGAGGAATAACGACGCGTGGCCGCACGCCACGTCACTGGTGATTCGTCATTCTCTCGTCATTCGCCATTCGGAATTCGTTACTCCGCCATGCGGCAACGGCCACGGCGAGATTCTTCGTCGGCCTTGCGGCCTCCTCAGAATGACAACCGTGGTTGATTCGCGCGTGCCGCCAGAGGGCCCCGGATGACACTGCTTGCGCCGTGGTGGCTCGTCGGGCTGGTCCTCGTGCCTGCCCTCCTGTTGTGGGGCCTCTTGGCGCCCCGCGGCCGGCGGGTGACCGTCGGCTCCCTCCTCCTGTGGCGCCGGGCCCTGTCGGGCGGCGCGGCGGGCCGGCCGACCGCCCTTCTGCGGCTCCGCGATCCGCTCCTCTGGCTCGACGCCGCCTGCATCGCCCTCGTGATCCTCGCCTGCGCCCGTCCCGCGCTGCGGACGAACCGGCCGCTCGAACCTGTCGCGACGGTGGTCCTCGACCGCACCGCCAGCATGCAGATGCCGTCGGACGGGCCGGAGGGGCTCCGATGGAAGGACGCCCATCGTTTCTACGCCGATATCCTGGAAGACGTGGGCACCGCCCCCCTGCGGGTGGTCTACGTGCCCGCGAGTAACGGTGTCCCCCTGGCGGTCACGCAGCGACGGAGCACGATCCGAGCATGGGGGTTCGACGAGTACGGCGTGCTTCCGTGGGCGGGCGACGTGTATCGCGTGGCGGCCGAAGAGGCCGTGCGGGAGCCCGACCGCCCCGTCGTCGTCATCACGGATGTGGCCCCGACCGAACCTCTGCCCGAGAACGTGTACGTCCTGGCGACGGGCGGGCCGTCGACGAATGCCGGCCTGGTTCGCGTGGCCGGCCGGTTGTCCTGGGAGTCCCGTGAAGGGTGGTTGCTTGTGGAGGCGCGGGCGAGCCCCGATGCCCCCGGCCCGTACGCCCTGGCCATGTACAAGGACCCCGACGCCACGGAACTCGTTCGCCGGGTCGAAAGGTTTGTGAGCCCCGGCGAAACCGCCCGGCGCGTCTTTGCCCTGGAGGGGGAGCGCCACACTCTGGTTGTTCATCCGCCCGGAGAGCCCGAGCACGTCATCACAGGGCAGCGGAGCCCGCGATGGAACGCTGTCCGGCTGGTGCGGCTGGAAGGGCCGGAGGACGGGTTCCCGCCAGACAACACGGCAAGGACGGTTCCGGGCCGGCCGCCTCTTGCTGTTCGGGTCATCGGGCAGTGTCCCGCGTCGCTCCGCAAGGCGCTGGAGGCGACCGGCCACGTGAATGTGGTGGAGGTGGCGTCCTCGGAGCCGGCCGCACTGGAGGGCGCCGACCTGCTCGTGGCTTGCGGCGAGCCCCTGCCGAAGGATTGGACCGGCCCCGCCGTGGTCGTCGCGCCGCCGGAGGCCGTCGGCCCCGTCCGGCCGACCGGCGACGAGGTCTCGGCCGAGTGGCGGGTCGCCGAGGACCATCCCTTCGCCGACGCGCTGTACCTCCCTCCGCCGCACGTCGGTCCGGTGCCGGGCTACGACCTGGCACCGGAAGCCCGGGTCCTCGTCGGGACGCGCGAGGCCCCGCTCATCGTCTCGTGGACGCACGACTACGCCAAGCGCCTGGCGGTCCTGTTCGACGTGGGCGACCGGGCCGTTACGGACTGGCCCTGGCGGGCGTCGTTCCCCGTGTTCTGGGCCCGGGTGATGCGGTGGTTCCACCTGCGACCCTACCGCATCGAGATGTTCGGGGCCGAGGCCGCCGTCGAGCGGATGGCGGAGGACCACTACGTCCCTAGCGAGGTGGACAGGCTTCCGGTGGCTTTCTCAATGCCGATGTATCGCGAACCGGCCGAGGTCTTCGGCACGGACGAAGGCTTCCAGGCCGGCCCCGGGCGGGACGATTCGGCGGCGGCCGGGGCGGCGATCGAGGCGTCCATCGAGGCCCGGCGGGAGGCGACGCTCGATCCCGCCTGGCCGTGGGCGGCGGCCCTGGCGGTGCTTGCGCTCCTGGCCCGGGCGTGGGTGGCGCGATGAGCGGCGGCATCTACGCGGCCGTTTTCGTTCTGCCGGAGACGCGACGGATTCGCATCGGCCGGCTGGGGCGGTTCGTCTTTCCCGCCGGCCGGTACGTCTACGTGGGGAGCGCCCAGCGGGGGCTGGAGGTGCGCCTCGCCCGCCACGCCCGCCGTCGGAAGACGCTGCGGTGGCACATCGATTACCTCGCCCGCTGGGCCCGTCTGGAGGCGGCGTGGGCCTGGCCCCGGCCGAAGGCCGACGAGTGTCGGCTGGCGGCGGTCGTCCGTGCGCTGCCGGGAGCAACGGCGGGACCCGCGGGCTTCGGCGCCTCCGACTGCCGGTGCCCGACCCACCTGGTGCGCCTGGCGGGTCCGCTGGAGCCGGCCCGGCTGGTCGCCCGCGATGCCCGCTGGGGCGGGGCGGTCCGCTATGACGCGGCGCGGCTCCGGGCGCGTTGACGTCGGCGGCGCGGCGGGCCGCCCGGCCCGCCGCGCACAGCGCTTCGGCGCGGTGGCCCGGGAGCGCCACCGCGCGGGATGCATGGCCATCCACCGTGCAGGCCCCGTCGCGCGGGCGGATCGTGCGAAAACGGTTGACACGTCGCGCGGGCGTTTCTACGATAATCCCGATACCACGCCGAGGGTGCCATGGCCGAGACCAGCGACATCGTCCACATGTCCGAACACGACGGCGTCCAGGTGGTGCGTCTTCGGAGCGGGGCGATCCGCGAGGAGCGGGAGGTCGAGGCCTTGGGGCGGGAACTCCTGGCGCTGGCGGAAGAGCCCGGCCGGCGAATCGTCCTCAGTTTCCTGGGGATCCAGCACCTGACGAGCCTGGCGCTGGGTAAGTTGATCCAGGTCCGCAAGCGGTTGGCGGAATCGGGCGGCGAAATGCGCCTGGCCGACATCCACCCACAGATTTACGAGGTGTTCCGCATCACCCACCTGGACAAACTCTTCAAGATCTTCGAACACGAGCGGGAAGCGCTCGCCAGTTTCCTCAGCGATGCGGAGCGGTAGGGTGCCCGCCGGAACCCCCCAAACCGACGACCTCGGCGCCTGGACCGAGAAAGTGCTGCCGACCGACCTGTCGGCGGTCCGCGGGACGGAGCGCGAGGTGCTGGGCGTCCTGCGCGACCTCGGCTACGACGAGGACCATCTCTTCGCCGTGCGCCTGGCCCTGGAGGAAGCCCTCGTCAACGCCATGAAGCACGGGAACGCGTTCGACCCGGGCCGCTCGGTCCACCTGCGGTACCGGGCGTCGCCGGAGCAAGTCGAAATCCGCGTGGCGGACGAGGGCGGCGGCTTCGACCCCGGCATCGTGCCGGACCCGACGGCCGACGAGAACCTCGAACGGCCGTGCGGGCGCGGTATTATGCTTATGCGCTGTTATATGGATGAGGTCACGTTTTCGCCCGAGGGGAACCAGGTGTCGATGGTCAAGCGACGCCAGCCGTAAGCGGCCGCCCATTCGGGCCGACCGGCCGGCGACGCGCACGCGCGTGCCGGAGGACGCCATGGATATCGAGACACGTCACGAAGGCCAGTGCCGCGTCGTCAGTCTTCGCGGGTCGGCCGACATCAGCGCCTCGGCCAGCCTGCGCGAAACGCTGCTCGGCGCCATCGAGCGCGGCGACACGCAGATCGTCTGCGACCTGAGCCAGGCCGATTTCATCTGCTCCGACGCCCTCGGCGTCCTGATCACCGCCTACCTGAAGGCTCGCGGCCGCGGGGGGTTCCTGCACATCGCCGGCCCGCACGCCCACCTCGGCGAAATCCTCGAAACCACCCGCCTGAACCGCCTGTTCCGGATTTACCCGGACGTCCAGTGCGCCCTGGCCACGCAGGCCGAGTGAGGGGTTGCGGGCTCGCCCGCCGTGCCCCCTCTCCCTTGACGGGAGAGGGTTGGGGTGAGGAATGACTGGGCGGGTCCCGGCCACTGGCTTCGCTCATGGCCGGGTGTTGGCGCTTGGGCGCAGCGCGTCGCACTACATCTCATACACCGTGGCGGGACCGAGGTCGTCTGCCGCCGCGCCCGCGCCGACGAGGTGACGCCGCACCATCCAGCAGAGGTGACACGGGTCGGCGTAACCGGCGGGGTCGGGGACGAATCCCGTCTGCCGCGCCTCCTCCAGCAGGGCGTGCGGCCCGCCCGAGACGAGCCGGGCGACGTGCGGCGAAGTGCCGGCCCGCCACGTCCGGACGAGGGCGTCCAGCGGCAGGTCCGGATCGGCCCGGCCGAGGACGAGCCCCGCGCACACCCCGGGATACACCTCCCCGCCCGGCAGGACGTGGACGTGCCGGCTGTGGAGCAGGGCGGCGCGGCAGGTCGTGCGGGGCAGGGCGTCGATCGGCCTCCGCGCTACGAGCGGCGCCAGGTGCACCGCCGCCCGGCCGGTCATGCGTTCAGGGTAGCGGGCCAGGAATTCTTTGAATAATCGGTCCCGCTGCTCGTTTAAGATAGTGGACGTGTCGCGCGGGGCCTGAAGCCATTTCCAGCGGCGCGCCCGCACGCCGTCCGGCCCGAGCACGTCGCGGGCCGCGCCGTACAGGCGGCGGACGCGGTCCGGCGGGACGAACTCCTGGTGGTACGGGTCGGCGCTGATCGCGAGTTGCCGCATCCCCGCCTCCGCCAGGGCGGCGAGGCGGTCGCGGACGAGCGCCTCGGACGTGGCCCAGAAGCCGCACGTCTCCACGTACCCGATGCCGTCGAGGCCCGCGTCGGCGGCGGCGCGGACGATGGCGAGCAGACGGTCGACGTCGCCGAACGGCTCTCCGCCGCCGAGGTGGATACCCTCGGCTGGCACGCCCAGGCGGGCCAGGGCCGACAGGTGCGCCGACGCCGTCGCCACCGGCATCCAGGCCGACCGCTCGGGCCCGGCACCGACGTAGCAGTGCCGGCAGCGGGCCGGGCACCAGTCCGTGACGAGCAGGCCGGCGGCGGTCAGCGGGGCGAGGGCGTCCTCGGTCATGGCAGGGACATTATACGGGCCGACGCGGCCCCGTCCATGACGGACGCGCCGGCCGCGGTGCGGCCGAGGGCGGAATTCGGTGTTGCCCGGCCGCCGATCTTGGGGTAGGATTCGGTATGATGTTAAAGGCGATGCCCATTATCGATACAGCAAAAACACTTCCGCTTCTCCTGTCGGCGTGCCTGGCCGTCCTGGTCGTCGGGACGGGGCCGGCGCCGGCGGCCGTCGCGGAGGGGGACGCGGCGCCGGGGGCGGAGGCGATACCGGGGGCGGAGACGAAGCCCGACGGTCCCCCGCCCGAAGAGTTGAAGACCCTGGAGCAGATCAAGGCGGCCTACGGGGGCGGCGACTACGACAAGACGATCGAACTCGCCAAGGACTTCGTCCGAAACGCCAAGAGCGGTCCGCTGAAGACGCAGGCGGCCCGGCTGGTGGCCCAGTCGCAGCGGAAGAAGAAACAGTGGGATTTGGCACAAGGGGCGTATCTCTCGCTGCGGAACCACTACGAGAAGGGCTCCGACGTCTACGTGCGCGCCGAAGCCGTCGCCGAAGTCCTCCGGGCCTCCCGCGACGGCGTGTACCATCCGCTCGTCCAGGCCAACGGCGGGCAGCCGGTCGGGACGCTCGATGACGACGCCGTCCTGGAACGCGCCCTGGCGTGCCTCGTGAAGAGCCGGGCCCGTCGGCTGGAACTTCGGCTGCCTCGCCTGAAACGGGCCCGCACCGCCGAGGAGGTGATTCAGCGTTTCGTGCCGATGGCGGAGGAGATCTCGCACCTTCGCAGCATCTGGCCCGAGATGAGCCCGCATCTGGACCGGGCGGCCGTCCAGACGGCGGCGCTGCGGCTGGGGCCGCTCAGCCAGGCGATGCTGGCGGCCTTGAAGGAGAAGGACGCCTACTACAAGGCGAGGCGCCAGGAGCGGGGGCTGAACACCGCCCGCCGGCAGGAGATGACCAAGTACAAGGTCGCCTGCGAGAGCTTGGCCGCCGTCGAAAACGCCTTTCTCGAAACCATGGATAAACTCGCGGGAACTCGGGACTGGCCGGAGGGTCAAACCTTACGGCAGAAAGCCGAAGAGCGCCGCGAGGCCTATTCGAAACTTGCCGTCGCCCTCACGCCGCCCGAGCGGTCCCGCCGAACCGGTGACGGGGCCGATCGCGGCCGGCGCGGCACTGGCGACACACGCTGGTAAACCATCGCGGGTAGTCCGGGGACGGACCGACGGCTGTGCCGGGTCCGGGACGATCGCGTGACGTGGGACCGCACCGACCTTCTCGCTCGCGGCAGCCGCTGCCCGTACAGGCAGCCACCTCGGCTTCTCGCGCAGCCGTCCGTTATCGGAATCCCGTCCGCGCAAGCGGACGGGGGCGGCGTCCTCTCTGCCACGCACCTGAGGGCGTCCGCGGCCGTTTCGAGTCGAGCATGCGGCAAGAGGAGGGCGAAGTGATGAAGACGGCACCCATCCATCTGGCAACCGTGCTGGCGGGCGTACTCGTGATCCTGGCGGGGTCGATCGGACCGGCCTGCGCCGCCGACGCCCAGCGCCTGGCCGACATCAACGCCGAACTGTTGGCCGGCAAGTACGCGAAGGCGGCCGAGCAGGCCAAGGCCCTGCTGGCCCAGACCACGGATAAGGACGCGACCCGCGAGGCACGCCGCATCCTGGCCGAGTGCCTCCGCAAACAGGGCGACTGGCGGAACGCCAGCGCCGCCTACACCGGCCTCAGCCGCGCCTGCAAGGAAGGCTCGGACAATCGGCTCCGGTACCAGGCGGTCGGCGAGGTGCTCCGGGCGGTCAACGGCGAGGGCGTGTACGTGCCGGCCGCCGCCAAGGGCGAGAAGCGGAACCTCTCCGACGACGCCGCCCTCGACGCCGCCCTGGCCATCTGGGCCGACTTCCAGTGCAAGCGGTTCGCGTCCACCTGTGGGCGGGTGTCGCGGGCGCGGACCCCGGCGGACGTCGTCAAGGTCGTGAAGCCGGCGGCCGAGGAGGCGCGCGGCATCTACGCGGTGGCGCCGAAGACGTCGCCCGAGGCGACCCGCAAGATCGCCCTGGCGGCCAACAAGCGGCTCACGCAACTCTGTAACGCCGCCCGCGGGGCCCTCGAGAAAAAACTCCACCAGTACGAGCCCAAGATGAACGCGCCCTGGTCGTTTACGAACGTCGAGGAACGCGACATCGAGAAGACGAACCAACTCTGCATCCAGATGGCCACCGCCGAGCAGGTCTTCATGGAAAGCGTGGCCGATTTGGCGGGGACGGCGGAGTGGTCGGAGGCCGAGTCCATCTGCGGCGCCTGCAGCGACCGGCAGGAAACGTACCGCGAGTTGAGCAAGCAGTTCGTCGTGCCGGAATACGTCCGCATCCGTTGGTGATGCCCCGCGGCGGGCTTGTCCGGCAGCGGGCCACGGCGGGGCTTGTCCCGCCGTGCCTCCCCGGTGAAGCGCACGGCCGGTCAAGGCCGGCTGTGGCACAGGCGGGGTCAGATCGTCATCGCCGCAAAGCCCCCGTCCACGCGGAGCAGGATGCCCGTGACGAATCCGGACGCCCGGTCGCTGGCCAGGTACAGCACCGCCCCGAGGAGTTCGTCGGCGTCGCCGAAACGGCCCATGGGCGTGTGACCGAAGATCTTGGCCGTCCGCTCCTCGGTCAGCAGTTTGCGGTTCTGCTCCGCCGGGAAGAACCCCGGCACGAGGGCGTTGACGCGGACCCCCGCCTCGGCCCATTCCCGGGCCAGGAACTGCGTGACCTGGTTCACCCCGCCCTTGGCCACGCCGTAGGTGAAGACCTTCGAGAGCGGCGGGCCGCTCGATGCGCTGGATATGTTGATGATACTGCCGCTGCCTCGCTCGACCATGCCTCGGCCGAAGACCTGGCAGGCCAGGAAGACGCCCTTGAGGTCGACGGCGATGAGTTTCTCCCATTCCTGGTCGGTGATCTCGAAGAACGGGGTGCCGGAGTTCAGGCCGGGGGCGTTGATGAGGATGTCCGTGCCGCCCCACGCCTCGTCGATGCGGGCGGAGGCGGCCTCGAGGTCGCTGCGGCTTGCGACGTCGCATTTGATGGCCAGGGCCTCGCCGCCGCCGGCGGTAAGTTCGTCGGCCTTGGCCTGGGCGGCGTCGGGGTTGAGGTCGAGGACGGCGACCTTGGCCCCGGCCCGCGAGAGGGCCGTGCACATCGCGCCCGCCAGCACGCCACCGCCGCCGATGACCGCGGCACGCTTGCCGTCCAGGTTGAACAGGCTCACGAGGTAGTCTTGATCCGCCATTGCTGCGGCCTCCTTTACGCCAGTGGGGGGTGTCGAAACGATGCCAGGCGGCCATCATAGCGTTACGGGCGCGGGGCTCAAGGCGAAAGTCCTTGCATCGGCGGGCCTCATGCGTACGATGCCGCTGCCTGGAGCACTGGCGGGCGAGCCGCCAGTGGTAGCCGGCCATTTTAGCCGCGACGCGGAGCGGAGCGGGCCGCCGGCCGAGGTCTTATCGCATGGCACCCTCATAAGGAGATTCCCCGTGGCGGACACCGACGCCCAGGCCCCCCTGAAATCGTTCGAGCCCTCCTGTGAATACTTCGTCGGCATCGATTCCGACGGCTGCGCGTTCGACACGATGGAACCGAAGCACAAGGAATGCTTCTGCCCGACGACCGTGTGGAAATGGGACTTGGCGGCCGTGTCGAAGTTCGCCCGGGAGGCGTGGGATTTTGTTAACCTCTACTCCAAGACCCGCGGGTGCAACCGGTTCCTCGCCCTCCAGCACGTCATGAACTTCCTGCGCGAGCGCCGCGAAGTGCAGGCCCGCGGCGTCGAGATTCCGGAACTTGCGGAACTCAAGGCCTGGACGGAGCGCGAGACGAAACTCGGCAACCCCGCCCTCGAGGCCGAGGTCCAGCGGACGGGTGCCCCGGAACTGACGCGGTGCCTCGACTGGTCGACGACCATCAACGAGACGGTCGGCCGCATCGTCAAGGGCGTGCCGCCGTTCCCCGGTGTGCGGGAGAGCCTCGAGCTCCTCCAGGGCCAGGCCGACATGATCGTCGTCTCGGCCACCCCGTGCGAGGCGCTGGAGCGCGAATGGGAGGAGCACGGCGTGGCCCGGTTCATGTCCGTCATCGCCGGGCAGGAGATGGGCAAGAAGGCGGAGCACCTCGCCCTGGCCGCCGGCGGCAAGGTCCCGCCCGAGAAGATCCTCATGATCGGCGACGCCCCCGGCGACATGAAGGCTGCCAAGGCCAATCAGGCGATGTTCTATCCCGTCAACCCCGGCCACGAGGAGGCGTCGTGGGCGCGGTTCGTCGAGGAGGCGGGCCCGAAGTTCCTCGCCGGCGAGTATACGCCGGAGTACGAGGCGGACCTGATCGCCGAGTTCGAGACGATGCTGCCCGAGCGGCCGCCGTGGTTGTAAGTAATCCGTATTCCCGCCTACACTTAGCCGCCGGGCCCGCCAACAACGGCGGGTAAATTCACTCGGCGCGCGCCTTTCACGAACGCGCCCGGCCGCGCCTTGTGTTGTCCGCGACGCAACACGCTAATGATGAAATAAACGTAACCCCGAGAACGCCATCACCATCCCGTGCTCGTCGCACGCCTCGATGACTATCCGATCGCGGGCGGAGTTGCCCGGCTGGACCACGTACCGCACGCCCGACTGGGCCGCCCGGTCGATGGAGTCGCGGAACGGGAAGAACGCGTCGGACGCCAGCGCCACGCCGTCCATCTTCGCGATCCAGTCGGCGCGTTCCTGCGCGGTGAGCGGCTCGGGCGCCGGGTCGAACGCCTCCTGCCACTGCCGCTGCTCGAACGGCGTGGGGTGCTCCAGCAGGTACTGGTCGATGGCGTTGTTCATCTCGGCCCGGTTCAGGCCCTCTTTGAACGTGGCCTGGAGGACCTTCGGATGCTGCCGGAGCCACCACGTGTCGGCCTTCGAGCCGGCGAGGCGCGTGCAGTGGACCCGCGACTGCTGGCCGGCCCCGATGCCGATCGCCTGGCCGCTCGCCGCGAACGCTACGGAGTTCGACTGCGTGTACTTCAGGGCGATGGAGCCGACGACGAGGTCGCGGACGGCCTCCTCGGGCATCTCCTTTTTCTTCGTGACGACATTCTCGCAGATCTCCGGCCCCGGGACGGCGGCGTTGCGGGTCTGCTCCAGCCAACAGCCGTAGACCATTCGCTGGTCGTTCTCGGGGGGCTCGAAGTCGGCGTCCATGGCCAGCACCAGGTACTTGCCGCCGCGCTTCTCCTTGAGGACGGCCAGGGCGTCGTCATCGTAGGCGGGGGCGATGCAGCCGTCGGAGACCTCGCGGGCCAGCAGGTCGGCCGCGCTCTTGTCCACGCGGTCGGAGAAGGCGGCGAAGTCGCCGAAACTCGACATGCGGTCCGCCCCGCGGGCCCGGGCGTACGCGACGGCGAGGGGGGAGAGGTCCCCCATGTCGTCCACGAAGAACGCCGTGGCCTCGGCATCGGAGAGCGGCGAGGTCACGGCCGCCCCCGCCGGGCTCACGTGCTTGAACGACGCCGCGGCCGGCAGGTCGAGCGCCTGCCGCAACTCCTTCACGAGCGCCCACGCGTTCAAGGCGTCGCACATGTTGATGAATCCGGGCGCACCGGAGAGGACCTCGATCGGCAGGTCGCCCTCGGCCGCGTAGAGCCGGGCATGTTTCTGGTGCGGGTTCATGCCGTAACGCAGCGGGATCTCCTGGGGCATCGTCGGGCCTTTCGTCTCTTGAATCTCGGGTTCATGTTGTACGGACGCGCCGGGCAAGTTTACCCGCCGTTGTTGGCGGGTCTGGCGGCTAATTGCAGGCGGTGTTGTTCACATTTAGCCGCCCAGTTCACTCGGCGCGTGCCGTCACGAATGCGCGGGGGTGCCACTGGCGGCTTGTCCGCCAGTGGGTTTCAGTCGCGTGAGCGTGCAAGCCGCGGCGCGCCGCGGCCTACGACTCGGCGCATCCTATTTGCGATACGTCTGCGGCACGTAGTCCTTGCACTGCTTCTCGGCGAAGACGGGATCGAAGCGCGCGAACCGCTGCCGGCCGTCGACGAGCGGCACGCTGGGCCAATCGTCGCCGATGAGCGGCCGGGCGTAGTCGACGAAGCCGTCGGTCACGTCGCGGCGATTGTCGGCGATCCACTCCTGGGGGAACGTCCGCTCGGAGTTCGCCACCTTTTCCAGCGGCACCTTGTCGTAGCGGACGCGGTAGACGCTGCCGGGCTCGCGGAGGATGGTGGCCATCCAGCCGGAGCCTTCGTCGGCGGCGAGATGGGCGGCCTTCGCCCCCACCTTGTACGCCTCGTCCAGGTCCACCGTGGACGCGGTGATCATGTTGTGCCGCTGGTCCGTCCCGGCCACGTTGTAGCGGGCCGAGCCGGAGACGGGCAGACCCTTTTCATTGAGATAGTTCGTGACGACCCCCGCGGCGGTGGCGCCGGAGGAGGAGAACTGCACGTGGCCGAACGTGTCGCGTCGCTCGCCGAGGTCGCCCACGTCGAACCCCTCGCTGACGACGACCACGCACCGGCCGCTTTCGCGCAACTCGTCCGCGACGCCGTCGGCGAGCGCCTCGAGGCTGACGCCCGCCTCGGCCATGTAGATGTGCAGGGGCAGTGCGCGGGCCGGGTCCGCCAGCCGCGCCGCCGCCGGGATGAAGCCGATCTTGCGGCCCATGGCCTGGAGCACCAGGACGGGGTCGGCCGGGCACGAGCCGGCGTTCTCCTCGTTGGCCCCCTGGACCGCCAGGGCCCAGTACCGGGCCACGCTGCCGTAGCCGGGCGTGTGGTCGATAAGCCTGAACTCCGAGTCGCCCACGTCGTTGTCGATGGTCTTGGGGACGCCGGTCGCGACAAGGTCGAGGCCGCGGTCGGCGGCGAGCAGGGCGATCTTGTGGGCGGTGTCCATCGAATCGTTGCCGCCCGTGTAGAAGAAGTAGCCGACGTCGTGGGCCTTCATCACCTCGACGACGCGCTCGAAGTCCTCGTCCTGCCCCTCTTTGAGTTTGTATCGACACGTGCCGATGGCGCCGGCGGCGGGGGTGGTGCGGAGCAGCGCGATCTCGTCCCGCGGCTGGGCCGACAGGTCCAGCAGTGCCTCCTTCAGCACGCCCTCGATGCCGTGCCACGCGGCGTAGACGGTGCCGAACGTCTTGGGACGGGCGAGGCACGTCTCCACGACGCCGCGGATCGAGTTGTTGATGACGGGGCTCGGCCCGCCGGACTGGGCGACGATGACGTTACGGGGTTCGGGCATGAATCTGCGGCTCCATCGATGTCGCGGGTGGCATGGTCACCCGCCGTTGGGTGACCATGCGCTTTCGGATGGTTCATGGCCACGCAAGCGTGGCCATGCCACCCGACCTACGATGGCTCATGTGCTTCTCGTTCACTTGACAGCCGGTACAGCGTTTCGCCGGCGTGGTCGACGAGCAGGATCCCTTCGTCCTCGCGGTTGATCCAGTCGGCGGCGCGGACCGTGTTCGGGTCCATGTAGCCGAGCGCGATCCGGTCGCACCGCGCCTTCGGGATGCCGGTGGCGAGGGTTACGCGGATGCGCGGGGTCTCGGTGCCGTTGCAATACGTGCCGAGCCCGCGCACGTGCGTGGAGTGGGCCATGATGCCGCCCGGCACATCGGCGAACTTGTCCATCTGCTCGCGGAAATAGTCGAGGCAGTGGTAGCCGATTCTGTCCAGGATGTGCCCGTGCGTGTACGAGACCTCCGTGATGTGCGGGGCGTAGATGATGAGTTCCCCGCCGTCGGCGACCACGGGCTCGAGTTTGTACATGACCTTGCCGGCCACCCAGAGGTCGTCGTACATCTCCGGGGCGATGCCGAGGACCTTCTCGTACGGACGGTCGACGTAACGGACGTGGACATGGGCGGAGAGGTCGGCCGCCGCCTCGTACGCCTCTACGGGCGGGCCGATGAAGAGGCCCTTGAGGCCCTCGCGCGTGACGACCATGTCGAAGTTGGTGATCGGGACGTCGATCTCGGCCACGGCCCGGTCGATGACCCGCCGGACGACCGTGTCCTTGACGCCGTTGATCTTCCAGTTCGTCACCAGCGCGCCCAGCCAGTGGAAGAAGTGGATGATCTCGGGTCCGGCCACGCCGGGGAAGAGGTACTTGTGGCCGCCGGAGAACCCGACCACCTCGTGCGGGAAGGTGGGCCCGACGATCAGCAGGCGATCGTAATCGAAGAGGCGGCGGTTGACCTCGACGGGCACGTCGCGGGCGTAGCGGCCCTCGGTCAGGGTGTCCATCTCGTCGGCCGGGAGCGTGGCGACCGTGCGCAGGGCGTCGGGGTTGTCCCATTCGTGGTTAAAGATGCCGATATGGGAATACTCGCTGTGCCGATCGTCGGCGTCCATGTCGAGCATGGCGAGGATCTTCGGCTCGGGCATCGGCTGGTGCGTGCCGAGGGCGATGAGGAAATCGAGTTGCTCCGCGCGATCCTTCAGCAGGTCGGCCAAGGTGCGGAACATCAGGCCGACCGGGGCGGTGCGGGTGGCGTCCGGAATGAGGGCCAGCACCCGCTTGCCCTCCAGGCGCAGGCCCGCGAGCGCCTCCTCCGCGAAGGCGCGGACCTCGGTGTCCGCCAGGCGTCCTTCCTTGTGTCCGCGTCCGACGAGCACGGGGTTCCTTTCCATCGCTTCAGGGCCCGAGAGGTGTCGCCCTTCTGTTGAGCCGTCGGCCGCAGGCCGACGTTTTCGCTGTTCGAACGGCCGTCGACGTACCGTCGACGGCTCAACGGTCGCCGTCGCGGGCCGCTACGTCTTTCGCTGCCTCTGTTGCTTCTTCCGGTGCGCCTCCCAGCGGGGATTCTTGCCCCACTCCTTGGCCCGGGCGGGGTCGTGGTCGGGGTTCGGCTCGGGCAGCGGGGCCCCGAGTGCCTTCCGCCAGGCGTGGAGTTTGGCTTTGAGGGCCGCGGCCTTCTCGGGCATCCGGGCGGCCAGGTCGTGCTGCTCGCCGATGTCCTCGGCGAGGTTGTACAGTTCCACGCGATCGTCCTGGAGGAAGTGGATGAGTTTGAAGTCGCCCTCGCGGACCGCCAGGGCCGGCACCGAATGGTGATACGTCGGGTAATACCAGTACAGCGTGTCGCGGTCGACGCGGTCGCGCCCCTGGAGCAGCGGCACGAGGCTCGTGCCGTCGATCGGCTGGGCCGGCCGTTTGTCGATGCCCGCCACGTCGAGCAGCGTCGGGAGCACGTCGTTCGAGATGACCGGCCACCGGCAGGTCGAGCCGGGCGCCGTTGTGCCGGGCCATCGGACGACGAGCGGCACGCGGATGCCGCCCTCGTACAGGCTCCCCTTGAAGCCGCGCAGCGGGGCGTTGGTGGTGATGCGCGGCCCGTTGCCGGTGTAAATCTGGTCGAGGCCGCCGTTGTCGGAATAGAAGACGACGACCGTGTCGTCGGCGAGGCCGAGGTGCTCGAGCGTCTCCAGGCACAGGCCGACCGATTCGTCCATCGCCTCGCACATGGCGGCGTAGACGGGATAGATGGGCGTCTTCCGCCGCTCGGCCTTCGCCTGGTACTTCTTGACGAGTTCGTCGCGGGCCTGGCACACGATGTGCACCGCGTGGTGCGAGAGGAAGCACAGGAACGGCTCGTCGCGATGGGCGGCCATGAACTGGACCGCCTGTTTCGTGAGCGGCCCGACGCGTTTGCCGGGGTTGGCCTTCGCGAACGCCTTGACCTTCGTCGCGAAGCCGTCGGGCAGGGCGTCGAGCCCCTCGTCCCCCGCCGGCGGCCGGACGTATCCCTGCTGAAACGTACTGTGCCCCAGGTGCCACTTGCCGATGCTCGTCGCGACGTATCCGCCCGGGGCGAGGGCCTCGGCCAGCGTCGTGGACTCCAGCGGCAGGGCCAGCCGGTTCGGCGGCGGGATGAGTTTCTCATACGGACGCCAGTGCCCCGGAATGAAATCGTAGATCCCCGTCCGGGCCGTGTACTGGCCCGTCTGGATGCTCGAGCGCGTGGGCGAGCAGACGGGGGCGGCGTAGGCGTCCGTGAACCGCATCCCCTCGGTCGCCAGGCGGTCGATGACCGGCGTCTCGACGAACGTGTTCCCGTAACAGCCGGCGTCGGCCCAGCCCATGTCGTCGGCGAGGATGAAGAGGATGTTCGGGGCCTTGCGCGTCTTGCCCCCGCCGGCCCGCATGGCGGTGGGGGTGCAGGCGGGGAGGGCGGCCGCCCCCACGCCGGCGGCGAGGAGACGCACCAGGGCCGAGCGACGCGTGATGCCGGCATGGCGGGTCATGGCGTTCCTTTCGCGTTGCGCGTTGCGCGGCGGGTGCCACTGGCTGCTTGTCAGCCAGTGCTTCCAGCATGTCGCAGCACACTGGCGGGCAAGCCGCCAGTGCCACCTGGCGCGGTGCCCAAGACTGGGCGCCGCGCCTACGATGTTCCTCACCCCGAGCCAGCATGTAGGCCGCGGCGCGCCGCGGCCTACGACTCCACGCCAAAGCCGGCGGCGGCAAGGGTCTCCGCGACGGCCGCGTCCGTCTCGGTGAGGACGGCGGTTGTCTCGGGGAACTCCCGGCGGACGGGGTACTCGCGGCGGAGCGTCTTGAAGTACGTCGGCCGGTCGTTCTCCGGCCGGTCGCCCATCGCCCGGAGCCGCCGGTCGTCCGCCTCGATATCATACGCGGCCCGGACCGCGCGTCCAAGCGCTTCCTGGGCGCCCGCGCCGGCGGGGATGTCCACCCGGGGATGCTCTGGGGGCGGCATGAGCGGGGCGGGGTCCCAGTCGCGCTCGAGGCCGAAATGCTCGGCGAACGCCCCCAGCACCATCCGCGTGCCGTTCACTTTGCCGTCGTAGGAGTATCCGGCGACGTGCGGCGTGGCAAGGTCGGCGCGCTGGAGCAGCCGGACGGGAATGGCCGGCTCGCCCTCCCACACGTCGCAGACGAGGGCGCCGAGGCGGCCGGCGTCGACGGCGCCGGCGAGGGCGTCGGTCCCGGCCACCGCCCCACGGGCCGTGTTCACCAGCCACACCCCGGGCTTCAGCCTCGCGATGAGGTCGGCGCTGACCATGTGATGCGTGGCGTCGCGGCCGGTGCGCGTGAGCGGCACGTGGAAGGTGATGACGTCGGCCTCGGCGAGGGCGTCCAGCGGGACGTAGATCGGGTCGTCCGTCTGCCGCGCGAGCGGCGGATCGTTCCGCAGGACGCGGATGCCCAGGCCCTCAAGCATGCGAGCAAGCCGTCCGCCCACGTTCCCCACGCCGACGATACCAACCGTGAGGCCGAAGAGGTCGCGCCCCGTCCGCCGGGCCAGGACGCACAGGGCGGCCAGGACGTGCTCCGCCACGCTCCGGGCGTTCGAGCCCTGGGCGCTGGCGAAGCCGATGTTCCGGTGGTCCAGGTAGGCCGTATCGACGTGGTCGAGGCCGATGGTGGCGGTGGCGACGAAGCGGACGCGGCTCTCATCGAGCAGCGCGCCATCGACGCGGGTCACGCTGCGGACGAGGAGGGCGTCGGCGTCGGCGACGGCGTCGGGCGTGATGGCGTCGGCGGGCAGGGCGCGGACCGCGCCCACCGGGCCGAACGCCTCGTCCAGGAGCGGGATGTTCGCATCGGCGACGATCTGCATCGCCCCGTCTCCCGCGGCGCGGGGGCGCTCGGTTACGCGGTCCACTGCGTGTGGAACGAGCCGGCCTTGTCCACCCGCTCGTACGTGTGCGCGCCGAAGTAGTCGCGCTGGGCCTGCGTCAGGTTCTGCGGCAGGCGGGCCGTCCGGTACGCGTCGATATAACTGAGGGCCGACCCGAGGGCGAGCACCGGGATGCCGGCGGCGACGGCCTCGGAGACGACGGTCCGCATCGCCCGCACCCGGCGGTTCACCTGCTTGGCGAAGTGCGGGGCGATGAGCAGGTTCGCCAGGCCCCGGTCCGACTGGTACGCCTCGGCAATCGGGTCCAGCATCTTCGAGCGGATGATGCAGCCGCCTTTCCAGATGCGGGCGATCTCCGGCAGGGTGAGGTTGTAATCGTACTCCGTGCTCGCCTCGCGCAAGAGGGCCATGCCCTGGGCGTAGGCGCAGAGGACGGCCGAGTACAGGGCGTCGCGGCAGCGGTTGATGAACTGCGTCCGGTTGCTCGGCCGGTAGACGCGGGTGCCCTTCAGGATGTGGGAGGCGTCCTCCCGCTCGTGCTTGAACGCCGACAGGATGCGGGCCTCGACGGCCATGTCGATGGTCGGGACGGCCACGCCGACGTCCATGGCGGCCTGGCTGGTCCATTTGCCGGTGCCCTTCTGGCCGGCCCGGTCGAGGATGACGTCGACGAGCGGCTCGCCGGTGTCCGGGTCGGTGCGGGCGAGGCACTCGACGGTGATCTCGATCAGGTACCCGCCCAGTTCGCCTCGGTTCCAGTTGGCGAACGTTTCGCTCATTTCCTCGGGCGACATGCGGGCGAACTCGCCCAGGATCTGGTACACCTCGGCGATCGATTGCATGATGCCGTACTCGATGCCGTTGTGGACCATCTTGACGAAGTGGCCGGCCCCGCGGTCGCCGATGTACGTGCAGCACGGCCCGTCGACCTGGGCGGCGGCCTTCTCGAAGGCGCCCTTGACCAGCCGGTACGCCTTCTTCGAGCCGCCCGGCATGATGCAGGGGCCGTTGAGCGCCCCTTCCTCTCCGCCCGAGACGCCCGTGCCGATGTACAGGATGCCGTCCCGGGCGAGGTCGTCGAGGCGGCGCTCGGTGTCGCGGAAGTGCGAGTTGCCGCCGTCGATGAGCAGGTCGCCGCGGTCCAGGTGCGGGCGGATCTGCCCGATCATCGCGTCCACGGGCTCGCCCGCCTTGACCATGAGGATGATCTTGCGCGGCCGCTGGAGCGCGTCGCACAATTCCTTCGCGCTCATGCAGCCGACCACGTCCTTGCCCGGGCACCGGTTCTCGACGAACCGGGTGACCTTGGAGGTGGTGCGGTTCCAGACGGCCATCGAGTAACCGCGGCTCTCGATATTCAGGGCGAGGTTCTCGCCCATGACGGCCAGGCCGACGAGTCCGATCTGCTGTTTCGCCATCGTGGATGTCTCCCTCAAACGGTGCGTTATCGCGGCCGGAAAGGCCGCGCGAGTGCGCGTGTGGAAGACACACATTCTATCACGGGTGCGGCGGGTGTCAAGCATGCCCGCACGCGGCGGGCCCACACCGGGTAACAACAAGGTTTCGGGAGTCTTTTCCTGGCCCGAGCGCGGTGGGTCTCCGTACCTACCGCGCGTCTTACGGTGAGCGTGGCGGGTGCCCCTCGGCTTCGGTCGGGGCAGGCTCCGACCCGCCGCGCACGGTGGCTGTCGGAAACGAAACGTCTGCCGGCTCCTTTTTGGCGTGCGCCGTCGCCGCGGAATATTCCTTCAGCGACTCCCCGGATGGCCGATAAAGTGAGTAGCGAGAGCACCGTCGGAATCCGCCCGTCTCGGCTGTGCCGTGTCGCCGTTCGGGACGGCCCAAGTCCGTATCGGCCGGTTCCGGCCCCATCTGCACCCATCGGCTGAGGAGGCACCGTGCAGGGACTCTTGCCACTGGCAGCGGCCACGGAGGTGATGCGCCTGGTTATTCCCCCTTGGGGATGCATCCTCCTGATCGGCGCGGGGGCGGTGTACCTGGTGCTCGGCGCCCGCTGGCCGCGCCTCTTCGACGTGCTGAGCATGACGTTTCTGGGGTGCGTCGTGGGGCTGGTGGTGTCGCAGTGGGTGCCGCTGGCCCAACCGCTCGTCATCGCGGCGGGCGGCGTGGTGGTGGGCGGGTTGAGCGCGGTCTTCCGGACGGTGGCCCACGCCGTCCTCGCCTCCGTGATGCTGGCGGCGGTGGCGTCGACGCTGGTGGCCCTGATCGTCGGCGACGAGGGCTTCACGTCGTACCTGGCGGTGAACCTGTCCGACACGAGTTATTCCACGCAGTGGAGCGCCCCGAACCTGGCCCACGACGCGGTGTTGGCGGCCGTGGTGACGGGGTTGCTCGCCGGGTCGGCCCTGGCGCTGGCGCACCGCCGGCTGAGCCGCCGGCTGGTCCCGTCCGCCCAGGGCGCGGCCCTCATTCTGCTCGGTGTGACCGCGTGCGTCGGCGCCTGGCGGGCGCCGGGGCGACCGTCGCTGGCCACCGAGTATCCGCTCACCCTGGCGGCGGGATGGGTGTGCCTGCTCGTCATCGGCCTGCGGATTCAGCGGTCCGTCCAGGAGATCTCCGGTGCCTGGGAGGCCGCCGACGATGCCGGACACGACGCGGAGGTCTAGCGGTGCGGCGGAACGTGGTGCGCGGCAAGGCGCCCGATCTGTTGCCCGTGGCTGAAACGAGGGGTCGCCGAATGTGACGCGGGGGCCTAGCGGAGGTGCGGTCATGCTCGCAGCAGCCGCCGGTGCCGAAGCCGGACCGCCGACCTACATGACGCCTGAGGAAGCGGTCCGGGAATTCGTCCGCATGTGCGGGTCGCTCTCGTTCGGATGGCAGGTGGCGGTCGGCGTCATCGCCGCCCTCGCGGGGGTGGCGTTCCTCGTGTGGGGCTACCGGCTGTACCGATGGCTGGTGGTGCTGATTTTCGTCGCCATCGGGATCGTGCTGGGCATGGAGGTGGCGCTGGCGCTGGAGTTCAACCAGACGATCGGGATCGTGGCGGGGTCCGTCCTGTTGGGCGTGCTGGCCTGGCCGGCGCACCGCCTGGGCTGGGGCCTGGTGGGGGGGGTCGTCTTCGCCCTCGTCCTGACGGGGTTCGCCTCGCTGATGGGCATCGAGGGACAAGTGGAACTGGCCCTGATCGGGATCGTGGCGTTCGTGGCCGGGGCGGCGGTGACGCTGCTCCTGATGAAGCCGCTGATCATCGTCATCACGTCGCTCGTCGGGGCGGCCCTGTTGGTCCAGGGCACGATGGCGCTCGTGATGCTCTGGCCGTCCGTCGCCAAGGCGGTCACCCGCGCCGTGGAAACCCGGCCGTACATCGTCGCCGTGGCGGGACTGGTCCTGGCGAGCGTCGGGTCCGCCATGCAGGTCCTGGATACGAGCGGCAAGAAGAAGAAAAAGAAGAAGCCGGGCGGGGACGGAGAGTAGGGGGCCGGTCTGTCCTGAGGCCGCTTCAGCGGCCTTGCTCCCGGCGGCGCAGCCGCCGGTATAGCCCAGGGCCTTTGGCCCTGGGTAGGTGGTGGCCAAATCTATATTGGAAGCCGTTGGGGGCCGGGCCGCAAGCGGCCCGGCCCCCAACGGCTTCTCCAAAAGGGATGCCCGCCCGCCACCCCGGCCCCAAGGGCCGGGGCTATCCAGCGCCCAAGGCCGATAAATCGGCCTGAGTCTCCGCGGTAACGGTCCCCCGCGCACCTGACCGGACGCTGCACCTGAACTCAACGTGCCCGCCCGGCCGTCTGCCTTGGGAGGGAAGGCCCTTATTGGGCGTCACCTCCTCCGCTGCCTCTCCCTTGATAATGCGCTCTATAGACGTGCGTTGCCATCCTCACGCCGGCAAGAAAGGCGAATCCTCCGGCGAGCCAAGCGACGGCAGAGATACCGGGTGCACCTTTGTAGAAGAGGTCGACGATTCCACGTCCGGCAGCCGCCGCGATCAGGCAATAGCCGAAGAGATGCAAGAAGTGATTCGGGTCGCGCACATCAAGGAAATTCGTGTGCCACGTGGGCTTCCTGAAAGGCTTGGAGCGCAGAGGGTTGACTACCTGCACCCCCACGACGCCCAGTATAAGGAAGGGCGCCACACAGGCCGCGATCAGCAAGAGAACCAACATGCCCGCCGGTGCCGCCCACGGTGGCAGAACATGGATTGCAGGCACCTCAAGCAACTCCTCCAGGAAATGGCTCACGGGATCAAACAGGCATCCTGTTACGAAGAATGAGGCCACAGAAACGATCCTCAGAGTGAACCACATGACGGGCAAACCTCCTGTGCGCCCAGGGTTCGACGTGCCCCTGACACACACCTTATCTCCTCCACTCGTCCCGGCGAGCGAAATGACGAAGCAGCCCGGCACCCCGCGCGTGTGAAGCGCGTCGTGGGTCCTGCTACCGCGCCGGATGACCGGGGTCAAGATAAATCAAGGTATGTTGCCAGAGTTGTCCTCTACGCGTACTCCCGCGCCGCCGCGTCGTCGCCATAGGCGCCGATCCAGAGGTCCTTCAGGTGCAGTTCGACCTCCGGCCGGCTGGGCCGGAAGGTGGAGACGCGGCAGGTGAACGCCATGCCGCAGGACCCCGCCCGTCCGACGGCGTCGGCGAGGTCGCCCATCCGCCAGCCGACGCATCGCCGGGCCCGGCCGCCGCGCGTCACGTGCATCGCCAGGTGCGCCCCGCGCCGGCCGATGCGCTTCGGCGACCCCACCACGTCGATTTGCCGGACGGCGAACACCGGCCGCGGGTTCCCCGCGCCGAACGGGCCGAGGTCGTCCAGCACGCGGGCGGTTTCCAGGGTGATATGCGTCGGGTCGACCTCGGCGTCGACCTTGAGACGCGGCGTGAGATCGTCCGGCGTGAGCGTCTCGGCCGCATGGGCGCGCAGCGCCTCGCGAAACGCATCGACGGCGCCGGCGGGCAGACGCAGCCCGGCCGCCATCGCGTGCCCGCCGAAGGTCGTCAGGTGCTCGCGGCAGGCCGAGAGGGCCCGGAACAGGTGGAACCCCGGGATGCTGCGGCCGGAGCCCTGGGCCCCGTCGTCGTCGATCCCGATGAGCACGGTGGGCCGGTGGTACTTCTCGACGATCCGCGACGCCACGATGCCGATGACGCCCGTGTGCCAGCCTTGGCCGGCGGCCACGATGGCGGCGTCGCGGTCGGGGTCGAACGTGTCGGCGACCTGGGCGTCGGCTTCCTCGAGGATGTGCTGCTCGATCTCGCGGCGTCGGCGGTTCTGGCGGTCGAGGTTGCGGGCGATGTCCATCGCGGCGTCCGGCCCGGCGGTCGTCAGCAGGTCGACGGCCTCGCCGGCGTGGCCGAGGCGACCCGCCGCGTTCAGCCGCGGGCCGATGACGTACCCGATGTGGTAGGCATCGATGGCCTTGCCCTGGAGCCGGCCCACTTCCCGCAGGGCCGCGATGCCGGGATGGCGGCTCGCGCTCAGCGCGTCCAGGCCGAAACGGGCCAAGGCGTGGTTCTCGCCGACGAGCGGGACGACGTCGGCAATCGTCCCGAGGGCCGCTAGGCCCGTCGCGGCGATGAGAAACTCGCGGAACGCTTCGTCCACGCGCTGGCGCCCGCTCAAACGCTTGCCGAGGGCCCAGGCGAGTTTCATCGCCACGCCGGCACCGGCGAGGTCGCGGAACGGGTAAGAGGACTCCGGCAGTTTCGGGTTCACGATCGCCAGGGCGGGGGGCAGGCGGTCGGGGTCCGGCTCGTGGTGGTCCGTCACGATGACGTCGAGGCCGAGGTCGCGGGCACGGGCCACCTCCGCCCGGCCCCCGATGCCGCAGTCCACCGTCACGAGGACGCGGGCGCCCTCCTCGGCCAGACGCTCGATCGCCTCCAGGTTCAGGCCGTACCCTTCCTCGATGCGGTGCGGCACGTAGATGCGGACGTTGGCGTCGGCCAGGCGCAGCGCCTTCCAGAGGATGGCGGCGGCGGTGATGCCGTCCACGTCGTAGTCGCCGTAGATGACGACCGGCTCGCGGTCGCGGGCGGCGGCGACGAGACGGTCGGCAGCCTCATCCAGGCCCGGCAGGTCCTCCGGCGGATGGAGTTGCGTCAGGTCGGGTTTCAGGAAGGCCCGGGCCGTCTCCGCGGTGTCGTATCCCCGCTGGCCCAGGACGGCCGCCACCACCGGATGGACGCCCAGCGCCGTCGCCAGGTGGGCGGTGTCGGTGAACGGCGGCTGGATGGTCCAGTGCTTCGCCAATGTCAAATGCCAAATGATAAATGCCAAATCAGGCTTTCGGCCTGTGGGTCTTGGAGTACGGCAGGTTGTCGCCGCTTTGCCTTACGCCGTCACGTTGGCCTGCGACGCGCCGGGCAAGTTCACCCGCCGTCGTTGGCGGGCCCGGCGGCTAAATGTGGGGTGTTGCCGTTTGCCGTCACCCGTTGCCTGATGCCTGTTACCTATTGCCTGTCTTTATCAAAGCCGATTCGCCGCAGAAACTCCTCGCTGCCGCGCTGGACCCACGCGTCTTCGAGACGACGGCGGACGGCGTCGAGGAACGGCCGGGCGCCGGGGTCGTCCGCACGCGTCGGGTTGGCGTGATGGAAGTCCGCCCGGTTCGAGATCGTCGGCCCGAACCCCAGGCGGCCCAGGTCGAGCGGGAAGTCGAAAAAGCCTTCCTCCGCCGGGTTCGTCCAGGTGTTCCACAGCCACATGTCGACCTTGCCGATGAGTTCCCGGACGGACCGGCGGACGCGCGCGAGCCCCTTGCCGGACGGGCCCGGCCCGACGACCATGATTGCCAGGTCCGCCTCGCCCGCCCAGAGGTAGGCGTTGCCCTCGGCCAGGAGGTTGGCGCCGTCGGGAAGGGCGGCGTGGACGGCCTCGATGCCGGCCGCGAGGCCGCGCGGCTCGGCCAGGAGCACCCGGACCGACGCCGCCCCGGCGGCCTGGAGCCGGTCGAGTTCCGGGTCCGCCGCCGCCAGGTCCGCCCGCGCCCGCAGGGCGTAACCGGCGTCGCCGAGATCGACGCTCTCGCCCGTGGCGATCTCGTCCGCCACGCGGAGCCGCAGCGCGTGCCAGCCCGACAGGTGGCCGAGCAACATCTCGGCCACGGCGGTCTTGCCGATGCGTGGCCCCACGCCCGCGATGGAGATGACAGCCATGCGCGCTCCGCCTTCGAGGGTTCCGTCCGATCGTCGCAGACAGTGTATCAGGTGGGCGGGCGGGCGAAAAGGGGAAGGCAGTGAGGGCGAGTCATCATCGAGAGCGCGATACGGCTGCGCGGCGGGTGCGGAGACCCGCCGCGCTCAGAACGGTCCGGCTCGCCGCACCCTTACTGGAAGTACGCCACCCCCCGCCGGAAGACGCGCATGCCGTCGCCTTCCTCGGCCGGCGGCCGGCGGGTCCACTGCGGATGGTGCCACGGCAGGAGGTGCCTCTCGGGGTGCGGCATGAGGCCGAAGACGCGGCCGGTCGGGTCGCACAGGCCCGCCACGTTGCCCACGGACCCGTTCGGGTTCCACGGGAACCCCGCGTCCGCCTCGCCGTCCGGGCCGACGTAGCGGACGGCCACCTGGCCGGCGGCCTCCAGGGCGTCGACGGCGACGTCCTCGGCCGGGACGAACTTGCCCTCGGCGTGGGCGATGGGCATTTCGAGCACCTCGCCCTTCTCCAGGAAGACGCAGCGGTCCGTGTCGACGCGGAGCCGGACCCAGCGGTCGTCGAACAGGCCGCGGTCGTTCGCCGTGACGGTCGCGCCTTGGCGGAGCGACGGCCGGCCGTCCTCCCCGCCCGGCAAGAGGCCCGCCTTCACGAGCACCTGGAACCCGTTGCAGATGCCGAGGACGAGGCGGTCTTTGGCCAGGAAGTCCGCGACGGCGTCCGCGAGGTGATGGACGACCTGGTTGGCCAGGATTTTGCCGGCCGAGATGTCGTCGCCGTAACTGAAGCCGCCCGGCACGGTCAGGATCTGGTAGTCGTCGAGGCGGCCGGGGTCGTCGATGAGGCGGTTGATGTGGACGCGGTCGGCCTCGGCGCCCGCCTGCTGCCAGGCGAAGCAGGTTTCCCAGTCGCAGTTCGTGCCGGCGGTTCGCAGGACCAGGGCTTTGATGGGCATCGGGTTTCCTCGCAGCGCTTCATGTGAACGGCACGCGCCGGATTATGGCGCGGTGGGTCTTCGTACCCACCGCGCCCGACGCATTCGTGTCAGGAAAGCGCGGCGGGTGCAGAGACCCGCCGCGCCCGCGCCTGTTTCACCAGTTGAGCGGCGCCTGCCAGGCCTCGCGCATGCGAGAGCACGCGGCATCCAGGACCGTTTCGCCGCCGACGCCGGCGACGGTCAGCCGCCCCGTATCGGTGACCTCGCCGATGCGCCCGCACGGGACGCCGGCCAGGCGTTTCTCGAAGTCGATGGCCCGCCGGCGGTCCACCTCGATGAGGAACCGCGTGGTCGATTCGCTGAAGAGGATGGGGCCGTCGTCGAGCAGGCCGCCCGCGCGCGGCACGTTCTCGAGGTCGAGGCGGAGGCCGAGGTCGCCGGCGAAGGCCATCTCGGCCGCCGCCACCGCCAGGCCGCCCTCGGAGAGGTCGTGGCACGCCCGGACGCACCCGTCGGCGATGGCCGCGTGGACGGCCGCGAAGATCTGCGGCGCCATCTCCAGGTCCACCTGCGGCGCGTCCGTGCCGACGGCCCCCTTCAGGGCGAACCAGTGCGACCCGCCGCACTCGTCCCGCGTTTCGCCGACGAGGTAGACGGGGTTGCCGGGGGCCTTCAGGTCGGCCGTGACGCAGCGCGTCACGTCGTCGACGATCGTCAGGGCGCTGATGAGCAGGGTGGGCGGGATGACGATCGTCCCCTCGCCCGTATCGTACTCGTTGTTCAGGCTGTCCTTGCCGGAGATGAACGGGGCGCCGCACGCCATGGCCACGTCGTAGCACGCCTTGCACGCGAGGACGAGCGAGCCGAGCCGGTCGGGCTTGTCGCAGTTGCCCCAGCAGAAGTTGTCGAGGAGGGCGACGCGGTCGGGCCGGCCGCCGACGGCCACCAGGTTCCGGATGGCCTCGTCGATGCCGGCCGCCGCCATCGCGTACGGGTCGATATCGCCGTACTTCGGGTTCATCCCGCACGCCACCGCCAGGCCCTTGGCGGTGCCGAGCAGCGGCGTGATGACGCAGGCGTCGCCGGGACCGTCGGCCCGCGTGCCGACGAGCGGCTTGACGACCGTCTGCCCCTGCACCGCGTGATCGTACTGGCGG
>Ga0272441_10004192_pt1 | contig 26517 bp, 28 predicted proteins | sample SSMProp6N_FD_193582 | JGI IMG/M metagenome (GOLD analysis project Ga0272441, IMG submission 193582) | Marine sediment archaeal communities from Little Sippewissett salt marsh, Falmouth, MA, United States - SSM-Prop-6N | ecosystem: Environmental > Aquatic > Marine > Wetlands > Sediment ... | reverse complement strand
GGCGATCGAGGCGGCGCTGGGGCGGGTGATCGGATCGTGAGTGAAGCGGGCGAGCGCGTCCTTCTGCTGGTGGGAAGCCCGAAGGGCCTGGAGAAGAGCAGTTCCGCTCGACTCGGCCGATTCGTCGTCGATCGATTGCGGCAGTACGGATGGACGAGCAAGGCAATCCACCTGCACGAGGCGATGCGCTCGGAGGAAGGTCGAGACGACCTGCTCGGGGAAGTCGACCGAGCGGCGGTGATCCTGTTTGCCGCGCCGCTGTACGTCGATTCGTTGCCCGCCCCGGCGATCCGCGCGTTGGAATCGATCGCGGCGCACCGCGCAACGGCGGCGAACGATCGCCGACCACGCTTCATTCCGCTTCTGAACTGCGGCTTTCTTGAGCCGAGCCAGAACGACATGTGTCAGGAACTGCTCCGGCGGTTTGCCGAGACGGCCCGATTCGACGGGGGGACGGGGATCTCGCTCGGCGGCGCCGGCGCACTGACGAAACGGGTTCGCGGGGCGCTTGAGCAGCTCGTCGAGGCGATCCATCTCGAGCTGCTCGTTCCCGACGATGCGCTCGAGTCGACGCGGAAGCCGCTGATGCCCCGGTGGCTGTACATCCTCGGGGGCAACGCGATGTGGCGGCGGACGGCGGCGAAGAACGGGGTCAAGGAGAGACTTCGGGATCGACCGTACGCCTCCGGCTGACGCCGCGAGGACTCCCCTACGAGGCCGCCTTCCGACAGACGGCGATCATGTGGCTCCCCATGTCCACGCAGCCGGGCTCGCGACAGGCTTCGAGCTCCATCTCGAGCAAATGAGCCCAGATCGGGCCGCGCTCGTCGAGGTCGTCGAGCAGGTCGACCCAGTTCGTGGCCAGGCAGTTGCTCGCCGACATCGTCTCGACCGCCCACCCGCCGTCCTCCAGCGTCCGGCGCAGTTCATCCGATCGGTACATGTGCGTGTAGTGCCGTGCCGGGCCGATCGTCTCCGGGCTGAGATCGCCGGTCGCGAGGATCGCCCGATTGGCCGCCGGAGCGATGTCGAGGATGCCGGGCAGGAACTGGTGCACCGCCCCCCAGAGCGACATCACGCTGATCACGAGCGTCCCGCCGTCCTTTGCGACGCGGTACAGCTCGCGGACGGCGTCGTCTCGTCGTTCGAAGACGTAGCTGAGCGGCCCTCCGGTGCAGACGATCGTCTCGAACGTCCCGTCAGCGAAGTGGGGCGTTAGATCGCAGAGATCGCACTCGACCCAATCCTCGACCGACGGCGCGAAGCCAAGTCGAGCCGCGTTTTCCCGGTTCAGGCGCAGTTGCCCGGGCGACAGGTCGGCGACGACGATCCGTTCGCAGATCCGGGCGAGCTCCCGCGTGAAGCGGCCGGCCCCGGCTCCGATCTCGAGGACGCGGCCGCCGGGCCGGACGTGCGTCTGCAGGTAGTAGAGATGGATGTGGAACTTGATCCGTTCGACGCCGGATTCCTCCCAGCGGTTCCATTCACGGGTGCCGTACTCGTCGTAGTGCGCACGCACCCAATCCGGGTCGTAGCGAGCCATCGCACCTCCCAGGTCGGTGAGCGGGCGCTACTCCTCGTCGGCCCAGTCGCGGATCTTGCGCTTGATCTTGCGTTCGATCTTGTCGCCGAGTTCATCCCAATCGGTGTCCTCGTCGACGTCGACCCACTGGGCGAAGCCGCGCTTGATCTTCGCCTCGATGCGATCGCCGAGGTCGTCGATGTGCTCGGGATCCTCCTCGATCCACTGCCAGATCCCGCGGCGGATCTTCCGTCCGATCTCTCGGCCGAGCCGCTCCCAGTCGCGTCGGCGGGCCAGTCGCTCGCGGATCAACGGGCGAGTGCCGATCCCGACCCACGCGGTCAGAATCGTGAACAGGAACCAGATCGCGGCGGCCTGCCAGTAGTTCAGCTTGACGGCCAGCAGCGCGAGTTGATCGACGAGGATTGCGTTCCAGAGCAGCTGGATGAACCAGCTGAACAGGAAGAAGGCCGCGATTCCGCCGCCGGCGATCGATTTCGCAACCACTCTCATCGTGCACCGTCCTTCGGTGGGGAGCCGGCGGCGCGAGTCGCCGCACGGCCGCCCCGTGTGAGTCGATCTACTTCCGCCATCGCTTGGTCAACGACGGCGAGACGCCGATCCCGACCCAGGCGGTCAAGATCGTGACCAAGAACCACAGCCCGGCGGACTGCCAGTAGCTCAGCTTGACTGCGACCAGCGCGAGCTGATCGACGACGATCGAGTTCCAGAGCAACTGGATGATCCAGCTGAAGAAGAAGAACGCCGCGACGCCCCCTCCGGTGATGATCCCTCGAAGAAGCTTCATTGCTCGATGCACCTCCATGTTCCGTCTTCGGTTCATGCATTCTATCATTCGTCCGTCGCGCCGAGCGAGGGATCGGTTCAATCCGTCTCGACGCGGCGAAACCAACGGGTATGATGCCGCGGGAGGCGATATGACGAACAGCGAACGGATCGGGGCGCTGAAGGCGGAGCAGGCTCGGGGGATCCTCGATGAACTCGATCTCGATTGCTGGCTGATCTGGGTTCGAGAGACGGATCAGATCGCGGATCCGGCGTTCCGTCTCGTGTTCGACGGGGATCTGGTCGGGCGATCGGCGTTGCTGTTCACCCGGGACGGAGGGCGGACCGCCATCGTGGCCGGCTACGATGCGGGCGGGCTGCCGGACGGCGCGTTCGATCGCGTGATCGGCTACGACGCCGGGATTCGCGACGCGTTGCGCTCCGAGCTCGCACGGATCGATCCGCGAACGATCGCGATCGACGTCAGCCGCACCGACGTTGGCGCGGACGGGATGACCGCGGGGATGCGCGAGTCGCTCGACGAGTGCCTCGCCGGCACGCCGTATCGCGAACGGCTGGTCACCGCCGAGCGGTTGATCGGAACGTTGCGAGGCCGGAAGCTCGCGCCGGAGGTCGAGCGGATCCGGGACGCGGTGAGGTTGACCGAGCAGATCTTTGCCGCGGTCTTCGAGCGGCTGGCGGTCGGACAGACCGAGCGCGAGATCCACGCGATGTTCCACGAGCGGGTCCGCGAAGCCGGCGCCGGCTTCGCCTGGAGCCCGGGGCACAACCCGGCGGTCGACGCCGGACCGGACAAGGCGTTCGGGCACCTCGGCCCGACCGACGGGCGGACGCGGCGTGGACACCTGCTCCACTTCGACTTCGGCGTCCGCGTCGACGGGTACTGCTCGGATCTGCAACGGATGGTCTTCTTCGGCAAAGCATCCGAGGTTCCGAACGAGATCGCCGACGCGTTCGAGACGGTCGTCGGCGCGATCGATGCCGCTGCGGCGGCACTTCGCCCCGGAGCGATCGGGTTCGAGGTCGATGCGAAGGCGCGAGTGTTCTTGACCGATCGCGGGTACCCGGAATACCAGCACGCGTTGGGACACCAGGTCGGGCGAAACGCCCACGACGGCGGCGTGCTGCTCGGCCCACGCTGGGAACGGTACGCCGGCGTCGTCGAGGGCACGGTCGAAACGGGGAACGTCTTCACGATCGAGCCGAATGTGCCGACAGAGACCTACGGCCAGGTCAGCCTCGAGGAGGACGTCCTGGTCACGAAGAGCGGCTGCGAGTTTCTCTCCGCGCCGCAACGCGAGCTGATCTGCTTACCGTAAAGGGTGCTAGAACTCCCAATCGGGCATCGGCGGCGGGAGCCGAAGCGCGCGGTCGAGACGGTCGAGGAGAGGCGCGGGAGCCGACAGGTCGTCGGTCCACGCCAGCCCGCTTGCCGGCAGCACGCCGAGCCACATTCGCGAGAAGGCATTGATCGACGCGGAAAGCGTCGGGAGGGAGCGATCCGTTCCCCGCTCGGCGCGGCTCTTAGGTCCGATCTCGACGACGTACTCGCCGGCGGTTCCGCGCCACGTGACCTCGTCATCGAGGAACGACGCAATCGGATCGGAGAGGGTCAGGTTGAAGCGCACCGGCTCGGTGTCGACGACGGTCCCGGCCAGGGCGCTTGGCACGTCGAGCAGCCGAAGCTGCCAGTAGGCGGACGCTCGCATCCGATTCTCGTGGGCCGAGCGATGCGTGATCTGCCGCGACCGGAACGGACGGACGAGGAGATCCTGGAATTGGATCCCCGGGGGCTCGCGAAGCACGATCGAGCGGACCTGATCCTCGAAGCTTCGCAGCAGTCCGAGCAACTCGACGAACTGCTCCTGGGTCCGATACACCATCCAGTAGACCTCGTACGGACCGTGTTCGACCTCCTTCGCGGAGCACCACAGGTGGTGCGTCAGGTCGCCGTGCTCGTCGACGAAGCCGAGGCCGAAGCCGTTCTCGGCCCACCGCATGTCGGCCTGTGTGATCTCCGGCGAGTCGAGGTTGCACGCGCCGTGTCCGCGAAGTCGGCGGAGGCGATTGGCGTGCATCGTCCTCCAGTCGTCGTGGCCGAGCCGAACCGGAATCCTTGGGCGGACCGGCGAGACGAGGAGCGCCGGGTCGAACGTGCACCAGTGCTCGTAGGCTCCGTTCCCGAACCCGAGTTGGTTGTAGTAGCCCTGCTCGAAGACGCCGAGCACGGCGACCAGGGCGCCGGAGGAGGCGCTCTCGGCCAGCATCCGTGCGGTCAGGCGCCCGGCCAAACCACGCTTGCGGGCGATCCGGCTCGTCGTCACACCGGTCACGCCGGCGAGGGGCAGGTCGCGCGCACCGTGGCGGATCGTGCCCGGGTCGGTCGTCACCATACACTCGGCTTCGCCGCCGACTTCCGCGACCATCGTCCGTCCGGCCTCGACCAGGCTGGAGAACGCCGCCTCGTGGTCCTTGGACGTACACCAGCCGACTTCGCGATAGATGCGAAGGACGGCGTCTCGATCGCGGTTCGGGTCGTACTGTCTCAGGATCATTGCAGTCCCCTCCGTACGGTGCCGGTGGCGCTCGGCGTGCCTACATGTACAGCCCGCCGTTCGCGTTGATCGTCTGACCGGTGACGTACCCGGCGTCCTCGGACGCGAGGAACACGGCGACGGCAGCGATGTCCTCCGGCTCGGCGACCCTCTTCGCCGGGATCTTGGCTGCGATCTCCGCTTCGCGCGTCGCGAGCGCCGCGGCATTCATGTCGGTCCGCGTGTACCCCGGCGAGATGGCGTTCACGGTAATCGTCGGGGCGAGCTCGAGGGCGAGCGATTTGGTCAGGCCGATCAGCCCGGACTTCGACGCGGCGTAGTGCGAGCCGTGATCCGATCCGGTCATCGCCCGAAGAGAACAGATGTTGACGATGCGAGCCCACGGCTCGGCCTTCAGATACGGCAGCGCCGCCTGGGCCGTGTACATCGCCGCCGAGAGATTGACGGCGATCGAGCGGTTCCAGTCGTCGACGGTCATCTCGTCGAGTGTCTTGTGCTGGGAGAACCCGGCGTTGTTGACGACGATTCGGAGGCCGCCGAACGCGGCGGCGGTCTCGTCGATCATTCGCTGGATTTCGTCGCGATCGGCGACGTCGGCGCGTACGGCGATGGCGCGGCCGCCTTCTGATTCGATGGTTTCGGCAACGTCGCGCGCCCGCTCCTCGTTGGCGAGGTAGTTCACACAGACGCCGTAGCCGAGCCGTCCGAGTCGGCGTGCGATCGCCGCGCCGATGCCGCGCGAGCTGCCGGTGACGAGTGCGCCGGGCCGTTCGATGCTGTTGGGTTTCTGATTCATCGTGCTGCGGAGTATACCGCGGCGGGATCGAGCCCTCGAAGGATCAGATGTGCTTCAACGCCTCTCGGGCGACGTTCAGTCGGCGTTCATCTTCAAGCCAGCGCATCAGTTCGGGACGGACGATCTCGGGGCAACGTCGGCCGAGCTTCCACATCGCCGAGGCGACCGCTCTCCAGACGGCGCGACGCTCGTCGAGCGAGAGCTTCCGGAGCACGATCAGCGCCTTCCGTGCAATCGGCTCGGCCGCCGGACCGGAGAACGCCATCGCGACGTTCCACAGCACCGGGGCGTCGTTCGAGGTCGACCACTGCAGGAGGTACTCGAACGCGATTGTCGGATAGCAGGCGAGGAGGCTCCGGCCGAGGGCCGACGGACCGAGATTGCGTCGGACGTTCGGGTCGCCGTCCGCAAGGAGCGGCTCGAGGAGCTTCAGGAGTGGGTCGGCCCACTCCGGTCGATCCGATCGTGCGGCGCGGCCGGCGGCGATGATGACCGCCCGACGAACATTCGGCGACTTGTGCGCTCGCCAGTCGTGCAGCACGTCGAGAACGTCGGAGAAGTTCTCCCGGAGGAGGCGGCCGGTCGTCTCGGCGGCGGCGTCCCGGACGGTCCAGTCGTTCGCGTCGGCGAGCCGAAGAAGAATCCGAAGCGCCGCCAGTCCGTCGAGGCGATAGCAGGCGGGAATCATCTGGCAGGCGAGGTGATGCGACGCCGGTTGATCGCCGGCGGTGAGATCGCGCGCCTGCTTCAGCACGGCCTTCTTGGCCCCGGTGGAGGCGACAAGAGAATCGGCGGCGTATCGCACGTCATGAACCTTGGCCCCATCGAGCGCGCGAACGAGGGCATCGGGTTTCCCCTTGGCGATGATTCGGTCGATCCGGTCGCGCATCGTATCACCGTGGCTCAGGGCGTGGATGCCCCACTGTAGCGCCGCACGGGATCTGACGTCAAGTCGGCGGTTGTCGGCCGTCGGTCGATGGTCTACCATCATCCCGCGGTCCGGACACCGGGACCAGGGGGTCTGCAAATGGTTCACGAGAGGGACTCCGAGGTTACACCTGCGTGGCCGCTCGGCCACGTCGATCCGTTGAAGCGCGTTCGTCGCAGCATTCCCCATCCGCCGTTCCTTCGGTCTCGCGGCTGACGGCGCGGGGCCGAATCGGCCTGGAGAAGGGGAAAGGAAGTGGCGATGGAACGGAACGAACTGCACAAACCATATCGAATCAAGGTCGTCGAACCGATTCGTGTGCTGACGAAGCCGGAGCGCGAACGGCGGCTCGAAGAGGCGGGCTACAACGTCTTCAGCCTTCAGGCCGACGATGTCTACGTGGATCTGTTGACCGACTCGGGAACCGGCGCGATGAGCCAGGAGCAGTGGGCGGCGATGATGCGCGGGGACGAGTCGTATGCCGGCAGTCGCAGCTACGCCCGATTCCGTGCGGCGGCGGACGAGATCTTCGGGTTCGCCCACATCCTGCCGACCCATCAGGGGCGGGCGGCGGAGAACGTCCTGTTCTCCGCGCTGTTGAAGCCCGGGCACGTCGTGCCGAACAACATGCACTTCGACACGACGCGGGCCAACATCCTCGCCAACGGTGGCGATCCGAGGAACGTCGTGGCGGACGTCGCGTTCGATCCGTCGAACCGTCATCCGTTCAAGGGAAACGCCGATCCGGATAAGCTCGAGCGTCTGATCGCCGAGGTCGGCGTCGACCGGATTCCGCTGGTGATGATGACGATCACGAACAACTCCGGCGGCGGCCAGCCGGTGTCCCTCGCCAACTTGCGAGCGATCGCCGAGATCTCGCACAGCCATGGGCTCCCGTTCTTTCTCGACGCGTGTCGGTTTGCGGAGAACGCGTTCTTCATCCGTGAGCGGGAACCGGGCTACGAGAGCCGGTCGCCGCTCGAGATCGCACGCGAGATGTTCGCGCTGGCCGATGGGATGACAATGAGTGCGAAGAAGGACGGTCTCGTCAATATCGGCGGGATTCTCGCGACGAACGATCGCGACATCTACGAGGCGGCCCGCGAGCGGCTCATCCTGATGGAGGGCTTCCCGACGTACGGCGGCCTCGCCGGGCGCGATCTCGAGGCGATCGCTGTCGGGCTGCATGAGGCGCTCGACATCCACTACCTCGCCGATCGGATCGGCCAGGCACGGTACCTCGGCGAAGGGCTCCGATCGGCGGGCATCGACATCGTCGAGCCGGTCGGGGGCCACGCCGTCTACGTCGATGCGAAGGCGATGCTTCCGGACTTCCCGCAGCGAGAGTTTCCCGCCCTGGCCGTGGCCAACGGGCTCTACGTCGAAGCCGGGGTACGGGGTGTCGAGATCGGAAGCGTGATGTTCGCCCACGAGGACGCGGACGGGAACGAGGTCTTCCCGGAACTCGAACTGGTCCGGCTCGCGATCCCGCGCCGGATGTACACGCGGACGCACTTCGATGCGGTCATCGCCGGCGCACGTGCTGTCGCCGACGGCCGCGATCGGCTTCCCGGATATCGAGTCGTCGAGGGCTCGGGGCCGTTGCGACATTTCGTCGCGCGATTCGAGCCGCTCGTGCGTCCGTAGGCGAGATCTCTCGGGAATGACGGTCGAACGGATCGGGGCACTCGCAGCGTTGGGGACGTCGGTGCTGTGGACGCTGACGTACGTGCAGTTCACGATTGCCGTTCGTGGCATCGGACCGTCCCGGTTGAACCGCCTGCGGCTGACGATCGCGATCGTCCTGTTGTTGGTCGTCCACGCGTTCGTCTACGGGACGCCGATCCCACTCGATGCCGGAGCGGCGCGGTGGGGCTGGTTGATCCTGTCGGGGGTGATCGGCTTTGCGATCTCCGACATGATGCTGTTCTCGGCACTGCTGCATCTCGGGGCCCACCGGACATCGCTGGTGATGGCCTTGATCCCGGTCGTCAGCGCGCTCCTCGCCTGGGGGCTGTTCGGCGAACGGCTGTCGGCGGTTCGGATCGCCGCCGCGTGCGTGACCGTTGTCGGCATCGCGTTGGTCGTCTCGGATCGATCCGGCGTGCGGCAGGAGGCGGACGCGACACGACGTTCGACGGCAGGCATCCTGTTCGCCCTCGGAGCGGTGGGGGCGCAGTCGCTGCGGTACATCCTGTCGGTACAGGGGATGCGCGGCGGATTTCCGGTGCTGTCGACGAACGTGATCCAGATCCTCGCGGCGACGGTCGCCGCATGGATTCCGGCATTTGTCTCCGGCGCCTGGCGGGCGACCTTCTCGCCGCCGTTCACGCGCCGGGCGGCGGCGACGACGATTGGCGGGTCGGTAACCGGTCCGTTCCTCGGAGTGACGTTGTCGTTGGTCGCGCTGGCGAAGGCACCGGTCGGCATCGCGTCGACGCTGATGGCGCTCTCCCCGGTGCTGCTCCTGCCGTTCTCGCGGTTCGTCCTGAAGGAGCGGATCGGGATGCGGGCCGTCGCCGGCACGGCGCTTGCGGTGGGTGGGGTCGCGACGCTGTTTCTCGCCGGCTAGAAACCGAACCGCGGGAGGAGGACCCTCCCGCGGTCGGCATGACCATCAGCCTGATGGGCGGCCGGTCTACGCCTTCAGCAGTCGATCGATCGCCGATTCGAGGTTCGGAAGACCGATTTCTTGCAGCTCGTATCGGACGCGGGTCGTCGGGACCTTGAACGTCAGCAGCCGTCCGAGGTCGATCGGCGTCCCGATGACGACGGCATCGCACTCGGTCCGGTCGACCGTCTCCTGCAGGTCCCGCACCTGGTCCGCACCGTAGCCCATCGCCGGCAGCAGGGTGCCGATCTTCGGGTACTTGCGGTAGGTCGCGGAGATCGAATCGACGGTGAAGGGACGCGGGTCGACGAGGTCGCCGCCGAACCGTTGTGCGGCGATGACGCCGGCGCCGTACTTCATCCCGCCATGCGTCAGCGTCGGACCGTCCTCGATGACCAGTACACGCTTGTCGCGGATGATCGACGGATCGTCGACCTGGATCGGCGACGCGGCCTCGATGATCGTCGCGTGCGGGTTCAGGTCGATCACGTTGCCGCGAAGGAAGTGAATGTCATCGAGCGAGGCGGTGTCGACCTTGTTGATGACGACGACGTCGGCGAGCCGGAGGTTGACGCTGCTCGGGTAGTAGAGCAGCTCGTGACCGGCGCGGTGCGGATCGACGACGACGATGGACAGGCTCGGCTTATAGAACGAGAAGTCGTTGTTGCCGCCGTCCCAGACGACGACGTCGGCCTCGGACTCGGCCTGGCGGAGGATCTTCTCGTAATCGACGCCGGCGTAGACGATGGTGCCCATATCGATGTGCGGCTCGTACTCCTCGCGCTCCTCGATGGTGCAGTCATGGGCGTCGAGATCGTCATACGTCGCGAAACGCTGGACCTCCTGCTTGACGAGATCGCCGTAGGGCATCGGGTGCCGGATCGCGGCGACCTTCTTGCCACGGGCCTTCAGGATCTCGCAGACGCGCCGCGTGGTCTGGCTCTTGCCGGACCCGGTGCGGACGGCGGTGACGGAGATCAGCGGCTTGACGGGCTCGACCATCGTCGATCGGGGGCCGAGGAGCAGGAAGTCGGCGCCGGCGGCGTTGACGAGGGCGGAGCGTTCCATGACGTGCTGGTTGGACACGTCGGAGTAGCTGAACACGACGATGTCGATGCGCTCGCTTTCGATCAGCGTTGCCAGCTCCTCCTCGGCTCGAATCGGGATGCCCTCCGGATACAGCGCCCCGGCCAGCTCTTGGGGATACGTCCGGCCCTCGATGTCCGGAATCTGCGTCGCGGTGAACGCGACGACCTCGTAGTCCTCGTTGCCGCGGAAGTAGGTGTTGAAGTTGTGGAAATCGCGGCCGGCCGCGCCCATGATGATGACTCGTTTCTTCATTGTGGTCTCCTTTGCAGGGTCCGGGGTCATGCGTTGACGGAACGAACGGCGTCCTCGAGGACGTCGAGGCCCTCTGTGAGCTGCTCGTCGCCGATCACGAGTGGCACCAGCATCCGCAACACGTTGCCGTAGATGCCGGCGCTCGGGATCAGCAGGCCGTTCTCCAAACAGTGCGAGACGATCGCCGCACATTCGTTCTTGGCGGGCTCCTTGGTCTCGCGATCCAGTACCAACTCTGCTCCGAGCATCGCGCCGAGGCCGCGTACGTCGCCGATCAGCGGATACCGCTCGCGCATCGCGTCGAACCGATCCCGGACGATCGCCCCGATATGGACAGCGCGGTCGAGCAGCTTCTCGTCGTCGATGATGCCGATCACCTCGAGCGCGGCCCGACAGGCGATCGGATTCCCGACATACGTCCCGCCGATCGAACCGGATGGGAGCGACTCGAGAATCTCGCGTTTGCCGATCACGCCCGACAACGGCATCCCGGCGGCGATCGACTTGGCGGTGGTGATCAAGTCGGGTTCGATGCCGTAGTGTTCGATCGCGAAGAAGCGTCCGGTGCGTCCGAATCCCGTCTGGATCTCATCGGCGATCAATACGATCCCGTGGCGCGTCGTGATCTCGCGCAGTTCTTCGAGGAATCCGTCGCTGGGGACGATGAATCCGCCCTCTCCCTGCAGCGGCTCGATCACGACCGCGGCGACCTCCGTCGGGTCGACGAGCGCCTTCAGGGCTCGCTCGAACTCATCGATGCGCATGTCGTTTCGGTACGGATTCGGCATCGGGAGGCGATAGACGTCGGGCGCGAACGGGCCGAACCCCGTCTTGTAGGGCGTCGCCTTGTGCGTCATCGTCATCGTCAACAGCGTTCGGCCGTGGAACGCGTTCTCGAATACGACCAGCGCACGCCGCTTGGTGTGGAAGCGGGCGATCTTGACCGCGTTCTCCACCGCCTCGGCGCCGCTGTTGAAGAACGCAACCTGTTTCGGGCTGCTGCCCGGCGCTCGTTGGGCCAGCTGTCTTGCCAGCTGGACGAACGGCTCATACGGGATGGCGGTGAAGTCGGTATGCGTGTAGCGCGTGGCTTGGTCCTGAATGGCCGCGACGACGCGCGGATGACAGTGGCCGACGGCGAGACAACCCCACCCTCCGGTGAAGTCGATGAACCGGTTCCCGTCCACGTCGGTGACGAGAGCGCCGTCGCCCTTATCGATATAGAACGGCGCAAGCGTGCCAAGACAAGAGGGAGTGTACTGTGCTTTCAACCCGGCGATCCTGAGCGACTCCGGGCCCGGAACCTGCGTAGTTCGCGAAATGAAACGTGACATGCGTTTCCTCCTGGGACGACGCGCGCCCCTGAATGGTAGAATTCACCCCGGTTCGCGAAGATCGGGGGATCCTGCACACGCTCGGCGACCACCTCCTCGGCCCGTCGGGCATCCGTTCGATGACCTCCGAGGGATGTCCTCGGCGATCTTCCGATATCTTGAGGGCTAAAGGCGCTACGCGCAATGCCGCGCGAGGAAGGCGGGCAGATCGCCGCGAACGGCGTGTGGCGGGACGTGGGTCAGGTCGAGGATCGTCGACGGCGACGCGGACGTCGGTCCGGTCACGATCAGGTCGACGGAGGCGAAGCGATCGATGATGTCGTCGACATCGACGAGCGGCGGCTCGCCGTGCCGATTGACGGAGGTGCCGAAGATCGGGCGATCGAGCGCGGCGAGGGTGCGCTCGAACAGCGGATGGGCGGGGACGCGCAGGCCGATGACCCCGGCGCGCGTCGTGGCGTCCGGGGCGCCCGGCGCGGCGGGGAGCAGCAGCGTGTACGGACCGGGTAGGAGCCTGCCGATCCAACACCGTAGACGATCATCGAGCTTCGCGAATCGCTCGATCGACGCGATCGTCGGCAACAGCACCGCGAACGGCCGGTCGGCGGAGCGACCCTTCAACGTACGTACCCGATCGATGCATCGCTCGTCCCATGGGTTTCCGCCGATCCCGTAGATCGTGTCGGTCGGGAAGACGATCGTCTGGCCGAGCTCCAACGCGGCTAGAAGGGCGGCCGGGGTCTCCGGATCGTCGTGGGGGAGAACGCGCGGCATCATGCGCAGACGAAGTGGATCACGTCGCCGTCGGCGACGGGGTAGTCGTGTCCGGCGTGATGGAGCTTCCCGGCATCGCGAAGGCCCTTGATCGAGCCGACCTCGAGCAGCTCGTCGAGGTGCATGACCTCGGCGGCGACGAACCGGTCGGCGAAGTCGGAGTGGATCTTCCCGCCTGCTTCCGGCGCATGGGTGCCGCGCGGCACGGTCCAGGCGCGCACCTCCGGCCCTTCGAACGTGAAGAACGTCACCAGATCGAGCAAGCGGTAGCCGGCCTGGACGAGGATGTCGAGGCCGGTCCGATCCAATCCGTACTCCTCGAGGTAGTCGGCCCGTTCCTCTGCGGTCCCGGCTACATCGGCGATCTCGGCCTCGAGTCGGCCGCGGATGGCGATCGCCTCGGTTCCGCGCTCTTCGGCCGCGCGTGCGACGGCGGCAACCTGCTCGGCGTCTCCGTCATCGCCGGCATTGGCGACGAATAGACACGGCTTCGCGGTCAGGGGGGAGGTCTCGCGGAGGAGTTCCTCGATGACGTGATCCGTCGGCAGCGATCGGATCGGCTGCGCGGAGGCGACTCCCTCGAGAAGCCGATCCCACGCCGCGGCGCGGGCCGGCGCATTGCGGTCGGTCCCCTTGATCTCTTGGTGGAGGCGTTTGGCGACGCGACCGAGCGTCTCGTGGTCTTTCAGCAGCAGCTCGGTCTCGATGATCTCGATGTCGCGAATCGGATCGATCGACCCGGTGACGTGGGCGACATCGGGATCCTCGAAGCACCGGACGATGTGCAGGATCGCGTCGACCGCGCGGATTTCGGCGAGGAATTGGTTGCCCATCCCTTCGCCGTTGCTTGCGTGTTCGACGAGGCCCGCGATGTCGATGACCTCGATGTGCGTCTGGACCTTCTGCTTCTCGGGGAAGAACTGCGCCAGCCGGTCGAGACGCTCGTCGGGCACGAAGACCGTCCCGACGTTTGCCTCGATCGTGCAGAACGGGTAGCTCTCGACCCGTGCCCCCGCATTTGCCAACGCATTGAAGATCGTCGACTTTCCCGCGTTCGGGAGACCGACCAGCCCACACGTGAATCCCATCGTTCCTCCCCGGACGGCTCCGATTCGAGGCACGCGCCGCCGCGATACACACAGCATAGAGGGGGCTGCGGAGCGCGGCAAGGTGACGCGAGTCGGGCGATCGGCTAGACTTCGCGGGCGAGGTGATCTGGGTGGAAACTCACGTGGAGATCAGGCTTCCCGACCTGGGGGACGTCCAGGAGGTTCGGGTCGTCGGCTGGCTCGTGGCGGTCGGCGAGAGGGTGAGTGAAGGAGACGATCTGCTCGAGGTCGAGACGGAGAAGACGACGTTTGTCGTCCCGGCACCATCCTCCGGTCGATTGGTCGAGGTCGCCGTTGGGGAGGGCGAAACGGTCGAACGGGGAGGGCTCCTTGGGCGGATCGATCCCCCGGCGTAGCCGGGTTTCGCACGTCGCGCTCGGGCGCGCCGACTACGGCTGGACCCTCGACCTGCAGCGTACGCTTCACGGCCGGCGGCGGGCCGGTGAGATCGCCGATGTGGTCCTGACGGCGGAGCACAACCCGGTGATGACCTTTGGGCGGAGCGGATCGCGCGATCACCTGCTCGTACCCGAGAGCGAGCTGCGTCGAGAGGGGATCGAGCTGTTCGAGGTCGAGCGCGGCGGCGACGTGACGTACCACGGGCCGGGCCAACTCGTCGTCTATCCGATCGTCGATCTGCGCGACCATGGGCGGGACATCCGGCGGTTCATTCGGTGTCTGGAAGACGCGGCGATCGGCACGTTGGGCGAGATCGGCATCGATGCGGGTCGCCGAGAAGGCTTTCCGGGCGTCTGGGTCGATCGGCGGAAGATCGCATCGATTGGCGTGTACGTGCGAGGATGGGTCAGCTTGCACGGCTTGGCGCTGAACGTGGCGGTCAACCCGGCGCACTTCGCGATGATCCGACCGTGCGGCCTGTCGGTCGAGACCGTATCGATCGTCGATCTGATCGGGAGAACGGTCTCGCTCGATCGGATCCGCGACCTGTTCCTCGTGCAAATGGATGCGGCGTTCGGTTGGGAGTTCGAACCGACGGGGCTAGCCGAGGTGCTTGGGATGGAGGGGGGCGGATGAGCCGCCACCCGGAGTGGGTTCGGGTTCGGGTTCCGACGCCGGCCGAAGCCGACGGAATCCGCGTGGTACGCGGGATCCTGAAGCGACATCGTTTGACGACGGTTTGCCAGGGGGCGCTCTGCCCGAACGCGGTCGAATGCTGGTCGGCGCGCACGGCGACGTTCATGTTGCTCGGCGACACATGTACTCGTGGATGTCGTTTCTGCGACGTGCCGACCGGCGATCCCGGCGGGCGGGTCGACACGGACGAACCGGCTCGCCTGGCGGAGGCGGTGGCCGAACTCGGGCTTCGGTACGTCGTTCTGACGTCGGTCGACCGGGACGACCTCGCGGACGGCGGAGCCGGTCTGTTCGCCGAAGCGGTAGAGCGTCTGAAGGCGGCGGACGTTCGGATCCGTGTCGAGGTGCTGATTCCCGACTTCGGCGGCGACCGGGACGCGCTCGATCGGATCCTGGCAAGCGGCGCCGACGTCTTCGGCCACAATGTAGAGACGGTGCGACGGCTGACACCGAAGCTACGCGATCGCCGTGCGAGCTACGAGCAGTCGCTCGACGTGTTGGCCTATCTGGGTGCGAACGGCGACGGGAAGACGAAGAGCGGCCTAATGATCGGGCTGGGGGAGTCCCGGGACGAGATCGACGAGACGCTCGCCGATCTGCGCCGAGCCGACATCGACATCGTGACGGTCGGGCAGTACCTCCGACCGAGCGAACGGGCGGTGGCGGTCGAGGAATACGTTCGTCCGGAGGTCTTCGACGAGATCGCGGCGGCGGCGTCCCGGAAGGGATTCGGGGCGGTCGTCGCGGGGCCGCTGGTCCGCAGCTCGTATCGCGCGCAGGAGGCGTACCTCGCGTCATGCGGTTCCTGATCGATCTTGCGGCGGGAGACCCTCGGTACGGATTGGCGGTGGACGAGGCGATCTTCAACTCGGTCCGAAGGGGTGCGGTGGATGCGGTGCGCTTCTGGGTGAACCGCCGATCGGCGATTGTCGGCCGGTCGCAGCACGTCGAGGACGAGGTCGACACGGTGTTTGCGGAGCGATCGGGCATCCCGATCCTGCGGCGGATCACGGGCGGTGGCGCGGTCTATCACTACGCGGGGAACCTGAACGTCTCGGTCGTGGTGGGCGACGCGCGTGCTGTCGGCTCGGTCGGTGCCGCGTTCCGGGCCTTCGGCGCGGCGATCTCGGAGGGGCTGTCGGAGATCGGGCCGCTGGTCTCGTTCGTCGACAACGACCTGCGGATCGGCGCGGACAAGGTGGGCGGCGCTGCACAAGCGCGGCGCGGCAGCGCGCTTCTCTATCATACGACCGTGCTCGTGCGACCGGCCGAGATCTCGATGGAAAGGATCCTGTTGGCGCTGCGGTCAGGCTATCGAGCCGCCGGCGTGGCGTCGCGGCCACGGAAGACGATCACGCTTTGTGAGGAGGACGGACGCGACCTGTCGATGGAGCGCGTCACGGCGTACCTCGCTCCGGCGCTCGCCGATGTTCTCGGTGTCCGGCTCGATCGGGCGGAGATGACGGCGGCGGAGCGGGCGGACGCGAAGCGCCTGGCGGAAGCGAAGTACGGGGAGCCAAGATGGAATCGATCTGCTCAGATGACCGTGCGGTGATCCACGCCCAGATCGGGCGATCGCCGCGGGGGCTGCTCGGTGTCGCCGTTCGCTGCGACTATGGGTATCCGCAGGTCATCCGTGTTTCGCCGTGGGTCGACGGTGCACCGTTTCCGACGCTGTTCTGGTTGACCTGCCCGTACCTGTCGAAGGCGATCGATCGGCTGGAGGCCGACGGATGGATCGGGCGTCTCGAGCGGCGGTTGGCGGAAGATCCGATGCTGCAGGAGGAGATGGAGCGGGCACACCGTCGCTACATCGGTGCCCGGGCCGCCATGCTGACGGCCGAAGATCGTCACGCGGTCGAAGCGGCCGGGACGGAACCGAGCCTGTCTGCTCGAGGGATCGGAGGGATTGCCGACTGGCGGCGGCTGAAGTGCCTGCACCTGCACGTGGCCCACGAACTCGCTGACGCGAATCCGATCGGGCGGAGGGTCTGCGAGATGTTGCCGACCCTGCAATGCCCGGCAGACGAGGTCCGCTGCCGGCGTCGGGCGGCGGAGCCCGGCGGCTGACACCAGACGACGCGTACGGCATGGAGTTCGGGGTGATGCCTGCGAGAAACGCGCGTCCTGTTGTGGTACGGGAGGCCGAGATCGCCCGCCTCGTTTGGTTCGCCAAGCCTCAACGAACCATGGGTTCTGATGTTTCATATCTAGATGCCCTGGAAGGGGTTGACGGGTCGCTCGGGGCGTCCTATAGTGTTTAGTGTGAAACAAGCATTCCAACATACGGAATTGTGGACGCGAGGTTCGTTCGCCGTGACCCGGTGACGATCCCCGCGGTTTTTCCTTCTGAGATCGGCCGGAGATGGCCATAGGCAGAGAGGTTGGAGGGGTTCAAATGGAGATCTACTCGGATGATCACGCGGCGTTCCTCTGGCGAAACGGTGAGTTCGTACCGTGGGGCGATGCGATGATCCATGTCAATGCGGTGGGCCACGCCTCGGTCGCGGCCATTTTCGAGGGAATCAAGGCGTACTGGAGTGACGAGGACGAGGAGCTGTACGTGTTTCGTCTCACGGAGCATCTCGAGCGGTTCCTCGCATCAATCAAGATGGTCCGCTACGGTCTCGAATACACGCTCGAGGACCTCCACGATGCGGTGCTGGCCTTGCTTCGAAAGAACGAGTACCGGCAGGATGCATACATCCGCCCGTACATCTTTCAGGCGGGGATCGTCCGAGAGCTGCTCCAACCGCAGCCCGGCAAGCCGACGGAGGTAATCATCGACTGCTGGCCGTTCACGTCGTACCGCGATCCGGACTACGCAATGGATGTCTGCGTCAGCTCGTGGACGCGAATCGCGGACAACGTCCTGCCCCCGCGGCTCAAGTGCTTCTCCAATTATCACAACGGGCGACTGGCGGCGATGGAAGCGACGGTCAGCGGCTACGATTGGCCGATCCTGCTCGACGCGCAAGGCAAGGTCACCGAGGGACCGGGGGCGTGCCTGGCGATTGTCCGCGACGGCGCGGTCATCACGACGCCGATCACCGGAAGCATTCTGGAGAGCATCACGCGCGACTGTATCGGCACCGTCGTGCGCGATGTCCTGGGCCGGGAGTGGGTCGAGCGGACGATCGATCGGACCGAGCTGTACCTCGCTGACGAGCTATTCTTCCTCGGGACCGGATGGGAGATCATGCCGGTCAAGTCGGTCGACCGGCTCACAGTAGGGAACGGGGCCGTCGGCGACGTCACACAGGAGATCCGCGTGGCGTACGCGGAGATCGTTCGGGGCATCGACAAGCGGCATCCGGAGTGGCGGATGCCGGTATGGAAGGGACACGACTAGATGGCGGATCCTCGAGCCTACCTGAAGAACTTGCTGGAGCCCGCGACGATTGCGGTGATCGGCGCGTCCGATCGGCCGGGGCCGGGCCGGCAAGCGATCGAGAACCTCGAACAGCTCGGCTTCCCGGGGACGATCGTTCCGATCAACCCGAAGTACGAACGGATCCGCGGGATGCGGTGTTATCCGTCGATCTCGGAGGCGTGCAACGACGGCCACACGGTGGACGTGGCGGCGATCCTTCTCGGGCGCGATCGGATCATTCCGGTCGTCGAGGAACTGGGTTCGGCCGGCGTGCATGCTGCGTGGGCCTTCGCCAGCGGCTTCTCGGAGTCGGGCCCCGAAGGCGCGACGCTCCAGCGAACGCTGCAGGAAGTCTGCGAGCGCCAGGACGTGGCGTTCTGCGGGCCGAACTGCGTGGGGTACGTCGAGCCGGCCGGAGGGGCGGCGGCGTTCAGTGCCCCGGTCTCTCCGTCGCTTCGGGCCGGCAACGTCAGCGTCGTCGCGCAGAGCGGATCGATCGCCCTTGCATTGGTAAACAGCGCGCGCGGAATCGGGTTCCGCTTCCTCGTCTCGAGCGGGAACGAGGCGGTCCTCGACAGCACCGACTACATCGACTACTTCCTCGACGACGAGCGGACCGACGTCGTGTTGGCGTTCATCGAGCAGATCCGGAGGCCGCAGCGGTTCATCGACGCGGCACGGAAGGCTCGCGCGCTCGGCAAGCCGCTGATCGTGTTGAAGGTCGGGCGATCCGAGCTAGGGCAACGGGCGACGGTGGCACACACGGGGGCACTGGCCGGATCGGATGCCGTGTACGATGCGGTGTTCCGGAAATACGGCGTGATCCGTGTCGACGACCTCGACGAAATGCTGGAAACGGCCGAAGCCTTCTCACGGATTGGCCGAACGCGACCCGCCGGCGCACGCGTGGGGATGCTGACCGTATCGGGCGGCGAGATTAGCCTGTGCGCCGATCTGGCGGATGGGCTCGGCTTCACGTTCCCGGAGTGGTCGGATCGTACGAAGGCGGCGTTTGCCGAGGTGCTGCCGCCGTACGCGGACCTGGCCAATCCGCTCGATGCGTGGGGTAGCGGCCGGGTGGAGGAGACCTACGTTCGGTGCGTCGAGGCCGCCGTGGATGACGATGTGGACCTCGTCGTGATCTCCCAGGACGCTCCCCGCGGGTTGGCGCCGAACCAGATCGAGCAGTACCGCGCGATCGCGGACGCGGCGGCGGCGGCGAGCCGCCGCTCGGCGGTGCCGATCGTGGCGATCAGTCACCTATCGGGCGGCGTCGATGAGACGCTTCGGGCGGCCTTCGCCGCCGGGAACGTTCCGCTGTTGCAGGGGACGCGCGAGGGACTGCATGCGGTGCATCACCTGATCGATCATGGCCGCCTGCTACGAGGACCGGAGGCGCCGTCGCACGAGACGAGGGAACGGTGCACGACGACGTGGCCCGACTCCGTCGAAGACGGCGTGCTCGACGAGGTCCGAAGCAAGCAGCTGTTCCGCTCGTTCGGGATCCCCTGCGTCGAGGAGGAACTGTGCACGTCCGAGGATGCCGCGGCGGACGCGGCGTCTCGCATCGGGTATCCGGTGGTCCTGAAGGCGATCGCTTCGGACCTTGCACACAAGACCGAGGCGGGCGCCGTGGCGTTGAATCTGGCCGATGAGGCGGCGTTACGTGACGCGTATCGTGGCCTGCTGGCGCGCGTGGCCGAGCGGATCGATCCGGGAACGCTCGACGGCATCCTCGTGCAGCGAATGGTCCGAGATGCCGTGGCCGAAGTGGTCGTCGGGTTGATGCGGGATGCGACCTTCGGCCCTGTCGTCGTGTTCGGGCTCGGGGGAACCGTTGTCGAGCTATTCGAGGACAGCTCGATCGGCGTACCGCCGCTGTCGTCGCGCGCGGCACGGCAGATGATCGCTTCGACGAAATCCGCACGACTTTTGGACGGTTTCCGCGGCGGCGACGCGGGCGATGTCGATGCGTTGACGGAGGTCATCGTGCAGATCGGACGGATCGGCTTGCAGTGGGGTGACCGGATCCGAGCGATCGACATCAATCCGCTTCTGGTTCTGCCGAAGGGAGCTGGAGTCGTCGCGGTGGATGGATTGATCGACGTGTCGCGCGACGGAACGAGAACGGAGGGAGCGTGTGATGAAGATCCTCGTGATTAACCCGAACAGCTCGGTGGAGATGACCGAATCGGTTCGGGCGGTTCTCGATCGCATCAAGCGGCGCGACACCGTGCTCGACGTCGTGCGAACCGAAGGAGCTCCTGCGGCCATTCAGTCGGCGACGGACATCGCGGAGGCGACGCCGCATGTCCTGAAGCGGGTTCGGGAGGCCAACGCGAACGGCGTCGACGCGATCGTGTTGGCTTGCTTTTCGGATCCCGGGCTGGAAGCGGCTCGCGAGCTGTCCGACGCATTGGTTCTCGGAATCCAAGAGACGACACTGCACATCGCGGCGATGCTGGGGCACAAGTACACGATCCTGACGCCGCTGGCGGAACGGATCGCCAGCAAAGAACAGGATGTCCGCCGGTTCAAGGCCGAATCGGCCTGTGCGTCGGTTCGTGCGCTTGGGATGACCGTGGGCGAAACCGAGGCCGAGCCGGAGCGGACTCAGGAGAGGATCCTGGCGGTGGCAAGGGAAGCGATCGAACAGGACGGCGCGGAGGTTCTCGTTCTCGGCTGCGCCGGCATGGTCGGATACGCCGAGGCGGTCGAGCAGCAGCTCGGAATCGTCGTCCTCGACCCGACGAGCGTGGCGTTCAAGACGGCCGAGGCGCTGGTCGACCTCGGGCTCCGGCATTGCAAGCGCGGTCTCTACGCGACGCCGCCGGGGCATCACGAGCATTCGAGCGCCGACCCCGAAGTCAGGGCGAGCGCCACAGTGACATAACGGCTCCAACAAAGACAAGGAGGTGGTGCGCGGCGACGAAACGACAGGCCCTGAGGAGCTGCATCGGAAGGGATCGAGTCACGAAAACTGGCAACCAGAAGGAGGCAGAGACATGAAGCGCATCAGTACATTCGTCGTGATGGGGATTTGTGCATTGCTGCTGGCGGTTCCGGCGCTGGCGCAGAGTGACCAGCCGCTGCGTGCGGCGGTGGATATGGGGTACGTGCCGTTTGCCTTCGTGAACGAAGCGGGGGAGGAGGTCGGGTACGCCGTCGATCTCGCGGACGCGCTGGCCGAGCGAATGGGCCGCCCGAGCGCCGAGATCGTGTCCGTCGCATGGTCCGGTATCTTCGCAGCATTGGACGCCGGGCGTGTCGATTTCATCGTGGCACCGACCAACATCCGTCCGTCGAGGGCCGAAAACATGGCCTTCACGGAGCCGTACATGGACACGGCCCAGCTCATCGCCCTCAACACAAAGCACGAAGCGACGGTGAAGACGTTCGAGGATCTCGCAGGGTTGACGATCGGGGTCAACGCCGGCTCGGTCAGTGATGACTGGCTGGTTGAGAACCAGGACGCGTACGGATACAAGATCGACCGCTATGACAACCTGCTCGATGCCCTTCTCGCTTGCGATACGGGGCGCATCGACGGCGTCATCAGCGATTACGAGGCGACGGCGTACGCGGCGAAGGATCGGCCGAACGTCGTGCCTGGACTGACGATCACCGGGGCCGAGCAGTACGGCCTCCCGTGCGAGAAGACCAACCTCGAGTTCCGCAACGAGCTCGAGCGGGCCCTCGAAGGGATCAAGCTGGACGGAACGCTGCAGGCGATCCACGAGAAGTGGTTTGGCGTGGCTCCTGACGACTACAGCGCGACGAACCTCGTGTACATCGGATACGGGGTTCCCGGCATGTCCTTCTTCGAGCTGACGTACCACGCTCCGACGCTGTAAACAGCGTTTATCCGGGCCCGAAGGGAGGCCCGCCTCGAGCGGGCAGTCCTTCGGGCCCATTCGAACGATCGGGAGACGGTCATGGGAGCTGATCGATGAATATCCGAGGGTTGATCGATTCGTTCTTTAACGTGCGGATCATGCTGGACTACTTGCCCGCGCTGGCTCGCGGGCTTCTGGTGACCGTCGAGATCGCGGGACTCAGTCTGGCTCTGGGGCTCGCACTGGGGATGGTCCTGGCGGTGATCCGTGTCGCACTGAAGCGCCGAGGGAACCCGCGCTTCGTCCGATGGTTGAACGTGCCGTTGGCGTTCTACGTCGACTCGATGCGTGCGTTGCCGCCGTTGGTGACGCTGGTCGTGGTGTACTTCGCGCTGCCGTACCTCGGAGTGTACATCAGCCGTTTCTGGTCTGCGGTGTCCGTCTTCGTATTCGTCCTCGCCGCGTTTGCGTCCGAGATCTTCCGCGCTGGGATCGAATCCGTGGATCGGGGACAGATGGAAGCGGCACGGTCGCAGGGGCTGTCGTACCTGCAAACGATGCGGTACGTGATCGTCCCGCAGGCCTTTCGCGTGGCGCTTCCCCCGCTGACGAGCCGGATGATCTCGATCACGAAAGACGTGAGCCTCGCCTCGGTGATCGGGGTCTCGGACCTGCTGAAGGAGGCCAAACTCGGGATCGCCAACACGTACAACACGTCGCCGTTGATCGCGGCGGCGATCCTGTTCACTTTGCTGTTCTTGCCGCTGGTTCGGCTGTCGATGCTCGTGGAACGGAGGATGAAGCGATGAGCGAATTCATCCACAACTTCTTCAACGCCGAGATCATGGCCAAGTCGTGGAAGATCATTCTCGTCGGGTTGTCCAACACGGTGCAGCTCGCGATCGTCGCGTTGATCTGTGCCGCGATCCTCGGCCTTCTGCTGGCCGTGATCCGCGGTCTGAAGAACAAGGTGCTCGACGCGTTGATCATCGTCTATGTCGACCTGTTCCGTGCGTTGCCGACGATCGTGCTGTTCATGATCGTCTACTACATGCTGCCGTTCTTCGGGCTGTCGTTCCCGCTCTTCTGGGCTGCGGTCGTCGCGTTGACCGTCAACGGAGCAGCGTACTTCGAGGAGATCTTCCGCGCCGGGATCGAGGCGATCGATCGCGGACAGTGGGAGGCGGCGCGATCGCTGGGCCTCGACTTCCGCCAGACGATGATCAAGGTCATCCTGCCGCAAGCGATCCGAATCGTGATCCCACCGGCGACGAGTAATTCGCTGGAGTTGGTCAAGACCACGGTGCTGGCATCGGTGATCTCGATGCCGGACCTGTTGTACAAGGCACAGCAGGCGGCCGGGCTCTGGTACAACCCGACACCGCTGGTGATGGCGGCCCTGATCTTCCTGGTTCTGTTGTGGCCGTTCGTCCGCCTGACAAGCTACCTCGAACGGAGAATGGCGTGAGGCCGACGATCGAGCGGGGGCCGGCCCATGGGGACTTCCCGTTCTCCCGGTACGTCGCCGTCGGCGACACGATCTACCTCTCCGGCATCGTCGGCCGCGATCCGCGTTCGTCGGAGTTGGCTCGGGACGACTTCGAGACGCAGACCCGCGTCGCGCTCGAGGTCATCGCGGAGATCCTGTCCGAGGCGGGGGGCACGCTGGACGAGGTCGTCAAGGCGACGATCTATCTGACCGACATGGCCCGATTCGCGGACGTCAATGCGGCCTACCGCAGGGCGTTCGGCGACGAGCTGCCGGCGCGGACGTGTGTCGAGGTATCGTCGCTGCCGGATCCGGAGGCGCAAGTGGAGATCGATGTGGTCACGACACGACGGGATGCGCGGTGAAAGAGCACAGGCTGTTCATCGTCGATGCTTTCACCGACCGGGCGTACGAAGGGAACCCGTGTGCGGTGGTGTTCGACGCCGACGACCTGTCGACCGACCAGATGCAGCGGATCGCCCGCGAGATGAACCTGTCCGAGACGGCGTTCGTACTGACTTCGGATGTCGCGGCGTTCGGCGTTCGTTTCTTCACGCCGAGGAAGGAGATCCCGTACGCCGGGCATCCGACGATCGCGACCGCCTACGCGGCGGCGTCGCGGAAGCTCGTGCCGGTCGACGCGCCGTCGGGGGCGATAGAGATCGAGTTCCCGATCGGGGTGCACGAGGTCCGGATCGACTCGACCGGCGGGATCGTCGCACGCGTCGTGATGACCCAGCCGGCGCCGACGTACGGGGATCCGGTGGACGCGGACGACGTCGCGCGTGCGCTGGATCGGCCGAAGACCGATCTCCTCTTGCAGTCCCCTCCGCGGGTCGGCGGCGTCGGAGTACCGTTCTTGATGATCGGTGTGGCGAGCCGGGACGTGCTGCTCTCGATCCGTCCCGAGTGGGACCGGCTGGAAGGGGTCTGTCGCGCGGCCGACGTGCCGGCGGCGTATCTCTATGCGCCGGGCGGATCGACCCCGGATGTCGATCTGTGCGCGCGGTTTCTCGACCCGTTTGCCCGCTACGAAGACCCGTTCACCGGATCGGCGTGCGGTGCGATGGCCGCGTTGGCCGCACGAGGCGGCCTGGTCGCTCGTGACCGTGTGACGGTCGAGCAAGGTGAGGCGGTCGGACGGATCGGGCGGGCCGAAGTGGATGTGGGCGAAGTCGACGGGGGGCTTCTCGTCGGCGGAGCGGCGGCGTTCGTCGCGTCGGGCACGATCCTGCCGCCGTCGAGGAACGATCGCGAGAACGGAGGAACGACATGACGAATGATTGGCTGCAAGACGCAACGACACCGACGGAGTACCACGCCGTGCGCGTGACGCCGTCGCGGGAGTTCATCCTCCGGATGACGACCGGCGCCGACCTGTGGCTCGGAATTCAGCGTTTCGCCGTGGATCACGGCATTCGCTTCGCGAAGATCCATACCGCGTTCATGGGCGGATTCCAGCCGGCGCGGTTCCTCGTGTGGGCCCCGGATACGAACGATCCGGGCAACTGGCACCATGAGGAACCGATGGAGGTTCAAAACCTGACGATGATCCTCGCTCTGGGGGGGATCGTTCACGTCCGCCAAGTGGACGGTCGGGAAGAGCCGTTTCCGGCGATTCACTTCGTTGCCGGCGGCGCATGGAATGCGCCGACCGTGGGAGGGCATCTGTTGGACGGGTCGATCGTCAAGGGAGCGTTCGAGCTGTTCATCACCGAACTCGACGGCATCGACGTTCTCTACGGCCCGCCGGAGCCGAACAACTTCCCGGAAAACTGGTATCGTGAACTGCCGACGTAGATCGAGGAACGTGTAACGCGCGCCGATTTCGCAGCAGGACAACGTGAGGAGTGTGAACACCGTGCCGGACGTGTTGGTCGACATCAGGGGGCTTCACAAGAGCTTCGGAAAGCTCGAGGTTCTGAAAGGGATCGACCTGCAGATCCACTCGCAGGAGGTCGTCTGTCTGCTTGGCCCGTCGGGCGCGGGGAAGAGCACGCTGCTGCGCTGCATCAATCGTCTCGAGGAGCCGACGAGCGGCCGAATCTTCGTCGGCGGCGAGGAGATCACTGCGGCGAAGGCGAACCTGAACAAGATGCGAAGCGAAATCGGGATGGTCTTCCAGCACTTCAACCTGTTCCCGCACATGACGGCGCTGGAGAACTGCACGCTCGCGCTGACGAAGGTCCGCAAACTCGCCAAGTCCCAGGCGGAGACGCGAGCTCGTCAGATGCTTGCTCGCGTCGGATTGGCCGAGAAGGCCGACAGCAAGCCCCGGCAGCTGTCGGGTGGACAGCAGCAGCGCGTGGCGATCGCTCGGGCGCTGACGATGGATCCCCGACTGATGCTGTTCGACGAGCCGACGTCCGCGCTCGATCCCGAGCTGATCGGCGAGGTACTGGATGTCATGCTCGATCTGGCATCCAAGGGGATGACGATGGCCGTCGTGACGCATGAAATGGGGTTTGCGTGCAAGGCGGCGACGAGGCTGTTGATGCTGGATCACGGGCTGATCCTCGAGGAGGGCCCCCCGGAACAGCTGTTCGAGAACCCGCAGCACGAACGGACGAAGGAGTTCCTCAGCAAGATCGTCTAGGGGGAGCAGCAGCCCAAGCTGCTCTCGGCTGGACGTGGCCCCGTCTCGGAGTCTGGCTGGGGGAGCTTTGCCACGAAGCGGGCGGATGCTCGATGACATGCCGGCCGCACGGGGAAGTGGAAGCATCGGCGCCGAGATCCCCTTCAACCTAGAGGACGAACCCGACAGACGAACGGATCCGCCCCGCCCGATCGACGGGCGGGGCGGATCTACACATCGTGGATCGACCGACGTGCGGTCGATCGCTTACGGATCGGCGTGGACCGTCGGAGGCTGGTTCACGTTCTCGACGCGGACACGGATCGAATCGGTTGCGGACAGGCCGCACGGATCGGTCACGGTCAGCGTGAT
>Ga0272441_10004191_pt1 | contig 26518 bp, 19 predicted proteins | sample SSMProp6N_FD_193582 | JGI IMG/M metagenome (GOLD analysis project Ga0272441, IMG submission 193582) | Marine sediment archaeal communities from Little Sippewissett salt marsh, Falmouth, MA, United States - SSM-Prop-6N | ecosystem: Environmental > Aquatic > Marine > Wetlands > Sediment ... | reverse complement strand
CGGAACTGTCTGTCATCGCGGCCCTCTCCGAGGCCGCCCATCGCCGGGGCCTCGTACACAAGATCATCATCATGGTGGACCTGGGTGACCTTCGAGAGGGCGTGTGGCCCGACGATCTCCTGCCCATTGCCCGGGAGGTCATGGAACTGCCGGGTGTCCGCATCGTGGGGCTGGGCGCAAACCTGAGTTGCTATGGAGGGGTCATCCCCTCCGAGGAGAACATGGGGAGGCTGGCGGCCTGCGCTCAGGACCTGGAGGGGCATTTGGGGATTAAACTCCGGTACGTCTCGGGCGGGAATTCAAGTGCCCTCACCCTCATTGCTTCAGGAAAGATGCCCCGGGGGATCAACCACATGAGGATCGGCGAGGGGATTCTCCTGGGACGGGAGACGGTGAAACGGTCGCCATGGCCCGGAACCCACCAGGATGCCTTTCTGCTGAACGCCGAAGTGATCGAACTGAAGGAAAAACCCTCGATCCCCATTGGAGAAACAAGTGAGGACGCCTTCGGACGGAAGCCCGTCTTCGAGGACCGGGGGGAGATGCTCAGGGCCATCCTCAATATCGGGAGAGAAGACGTGGATGTGGACGGCATGGCCACCGACGACGAACGTCACTCGATCCTGGGCGCATCGAGTGACCACCTCCTCGTGGATGTAACCGCCGCAGGTGATGAGGTCCGTCTCGGCAACGATCTGAGGTTCGGTCTCAACTACAGCGCCCTGCTGGCGGCCATGACCTCCATGTACGTGGAGAAGCGGCCGCTTCGTGAGGGGATCGTCGAGCAGCCCCATAAGGGGATCGTCATGATCGGGGTACCCAGTGCCATGATTCTCAGAACACCTTCAGCGGTAGAGAAATGGGTCATGGGATACAGTGTCGTCACACCCCACATCCCCGGCGGCGCCGAAATCTGGAGCCCCAGTCATGGAGTCTCGGGCCATGTGATCCCGGGGCTTGAGCGACTCGGTTTTCAGGTAACCAACAGGGGGGACCTTTCCTTCCCCTTTCTCCGCAAGGAGTTTGCCGGGGAGGCCAGTACCTTTGAGGACCGGAAGGCCCTGGTAATCCGGATCGCGGAAGAGGTGGCCCCCCACATCGAGGAAAGCATTTCCGACGACTGTATCCCCATCCTGATGAGTTCCCACCCGGCGGCCTCACTGGGGGTATACCTGGGCCTTTCCAGGCTGTCCGAACCACCCGGCGTGATTGTCTTCAGTGCCCGCGGGGGATTCAAGGTCTCACCGGAGCAAGACAAGGCACGGATCAGCAGGATGATCCTCGCGGCGGCCCTTGGATACGGCGATGACGAACTTGCCTCCTGCGGTGGGATCGGCCCCAAAGTGGAACCGGAAAACATCGTCCTTCTCGGTCTCAGGGATGTGGAATCGGAGGAGGCCAAACTGATCACGCGGTCGGGGATCACGGTCTTCACCATGGAGGATATCGACTCCCTCGGCATGCGGGAGGTGAGCTACCGCGCCCTGCGACAAGCGGGAATGGGGAAATGGGGACTGCATGTCACCCTGGACCTTTCGGTGCTCGATCCCACCGTGGCACCGGGGGTGATGAAACCGGTGAACGGCGGGATATCCTACCGGGAGGCCCACCTCGCCATGGAAATGATCGCCATGTCCGGTCTCCTTCGGTCCCTCGATGTGGTCGGTTTCTCTCCGGAGCGGGATCCCGACATGGTCACGGCACGGGTGATCTCGGAATTTATCCTCTCGCTCTTCGGGAAGAAGATCCTGGGGCCCTGAGCGGGGCAGACATATCGTCTCGAAATTGACAGGATACTCGCCTTGAAGAACATACATACTTTGTGAGGTTACAGTCCATGAGAGTACTCGTTCTGGGCGGCTGTGGTATTCAGGGAAGGGCGGCACTCCACGATTTATCGAGGAACACCACTGTCGAGCATATTACCTGTGCAGATATCCGGCCCGACCTCATCGAATCCTTTGACTTTTTAGACAGGTCCAAGATGCAACCTCTCCGGATAGACGCCGGTGATCCCGAGTCAGTGTCGTCCATAATGGACGGAGACTATGACGTCGTCCTCGATTTTCTGCCGCCCCCCTATGTCCGGACCGTGGCGGAGGCTGCGATACGAAGGGGTGTCCATCTGGTCAATACCAACTACGCCTCTGACATCGTCGATCTCGATCGTGCGGCACAGGAACAGGACATCTCCATCATCCCCGAATGCGGTCTCGATCCGGGAATCGACCTTATACTGTACCGGTACAGCCTGAGATATTTCGACGAGGTGCACAAACTCAATTCATACTGCGGAGGGATCCCGGAACGAGCGGCCTGTGACAATCCGCTTAACTACAAGATCAGCTGGAATATGGAGGCCGTTTTGAACAGCCAGGTCAGGGATGCAAGACTCATGGCGGATTCCAAACTCATAGAGATTCCGGCGAAGGATCAGCATGACAACGCATGTATCCACTCTATCGAATTCCCGGGGCTCGGCACGTTGGAGGCCATCCCGAACGGCAATGCCGTCTATTATGCCACACTGCTGAACATCGACAATACCCTTTCTGAAACGGGGCGGTATTCGCTGCGATGGCCCGGGTGGTGCGCCTTCTGGAACCCATTGAAACAACTGGGGTTCCTCTCTGACGAGCCGATCAGGGGATTGACTGAAAAGGTGTCACGCCGTGCACTGCTCGCCAGACTGCTTGAACCCCAACTGCAGTACAGGGACAACGAGAGAGATCTCTGTGTCATGGTAAACAGGGTTGAGGGAGTTTGGAAGAGAAGACGCCAGATCGTGACGACCTCTCTCTTGATCGAAAGAGATCTGGGAACGGGTCTCATGGCGATGAGTATGGGCGTTGCCTACCCCGCCTGTATCGTCGCAGAGATGATCGTCAATGGGGAAATCGCCACAAGGGGAATCCTTTCACCGGCCCTGGACGTTCCCTGTGATTCGTTCATGGATCAGTTGCACAAGAGAGGTGTCAGGGTACACGAAAGGATCTCACAGCCCATGTAAATGTCGCATCGGCATACAGGAATGACACCACTTCATCGATCTCTATCGTAGGGCCACCATTGATGTATTCGTAGAACGTCACGGATGGGTCATCAATCATCGGCCGTAATGAACGCGTATATTTGCTGATCCCGTGTCGAAAGCGATTCCCCCTTTTCATAGAGCTTGTCCAGGAAATAGTGATAGAAGTCGTGACGAAGGCTGTCGCGGTTGGCGATGACAAACCAGTGGTTTCGCGTCCAGATAAAGGGTGACTGGTGGGCATTGTCTGTTTCGAATATGCCTGCCAGGGCCTCCTGCTTGTCGGCTATGATGTCGATGGATTCTCCTCCGATCTTTTCCTTCAGATGTTCCACATCGGGATGAAAAATTTGTATGTCGTAGTGCAGTTCCATAGGCCCCATGGATATGAAGCGGACACCGACGCCCCGCCGAATAGCCGCGTCGATATGATCCTTCAGGCCTTTCCAGGTATGGGGAAAGAGACGCAGGTAGAGCTCCTGGCCGGCGGAATCGATAATATCCTTTGCCCTGGACAGGACTTCCTCGACGCCATTCAGCGTCAGCAGATATTCGAAACTGGACTGATCTGCCATGGCATTGAGCTGATCATCGAGGATCTTGAGGTTTGATTCGAACTGGCCACGCAGTCGCTTCTTCAATTCCTCAAAGGGTAACGGTACATAGAGACCCTTCTCGATCTCAAAAATCACCTTTTTGGCGGCAAGGTTGCGGAGGACATCATAAATTCTCGACCGGGCTATGCCTGAAAGCCTGCTGAGCTGAGACCCGTTTGCCGGATGCTTGACGAGCAGGGCCAGGTAGCATGATGATTCATATTTTGAAAAAGCAAAATCCCTCAGTATTGCCGCGACATCCATCCATGTATCCCCTTTGCATGTTGCTATCTACACAACAACAGTAATGATAATCATACCCTTTATCACCATGATCTCAAATCACAGCGGGGCCCGGTTTTAGATCGGTCTCCGAAAAGCCAGGAGTTTCGATTCGCTCATTTAACCTGAGGACCATATAGTAAAAGAAAAAGTATGTCAAAAGCAAAAAAATATTGACAACCCGGCCTACTTTCACTACACTGTTGCTACTTTGATAGCATCTTTTATGCAGAGAGAGGAACTGTCATGCACGACACGACCATACGGAACGATGTCCCCGTCGTTTTCCACGGGGGAACATCATGAAAAAGGTCCTGATCCTGGGAGCCGGAGCGGTGGCACGCCCCGCCGCCGGCTACCTGCTGGGGAAAGAGGGCCTGCAGGTGGTTGTGGCCGACCTGGATCCCGGGAAGGCAGAGGCCCTTGTCGCCGGACACCCCACCGGCCGGGCAGTTGCGCTGGACGTTGAGGACACCGCGACACTGGACCGGCATGTGGCGGCGGCCGACATCGTCGTCAGTCTCCTGCCCTGGACACTGCACCCGGTGATTGCCACCATGTGCCTGGCCCACGGCAGGCACATGGTCACTGCCTCCTATGTCAAAGAGGAGATGCAGTCCATGGATCGTGAGGCGAGAGAGAAAGGCCTGATCTTTCTCAACGAGGTCGGCGTGGACCCGGGTCTCGATCACATGTCGGCCATGCAGATCATCGATGCAGTCCGCTCGGAGGGGGGGCGGGTCGACAGTTTCTTCTCATACTGCGGCGGCCTTCCGGCCCGGGAAAGCAACAACAACCCCCTGGGGTACAAGTTTTCCTGGAGTCCCGAGGGGGCCATACTGGCGGCCACCAACGACGGACGCTACAAGGAACATGGCAGGGTGTACGAAGTGTCAGGATGCGATCTCTTCAAGCACTACTGGCTGAAGAGCGTCCCCGGAGCCGGTGTCTTCGAGGCCTACGTCAACCGCGATGCCCTTCCCTATCTCGAGATATACGGAATCGAAGACGCCTCCGGCATGTATCGCGGCACGCTGCGCAACGTCGGCTATTGTGAAACCTGGGACTTCATCACGCAGTTGGGACTGCTCAACCGCAAGATGAAATTCGACTTCGATGAAATCACCCCCCGCGAGGTGCTGGCCAATATCGCCCACTGCCCGGAGACAAAGGTGCGGGCCGGCGTGGCCGCATACCTCAAGATCCCGGAACACTCCCTGACGCTCAAGAAACTGGAGTGGCTGGGGCTGCTCTCGGATCGCAAGGTACCTATCGGCACGGCCTCGGTCTTCGATATGTTCGCCTACACACTGAAGTCTCGTCTCGTATACGACGAAGGAGAGGTGGACCTGCTGGTGATGCACCACGAGTTCGAGGCCATCTATCCCGATATGCCATGTCAGCGCATCCAGTCTACACTCATCGACCGTGGCGATCCAGGGGGCGACAGCTCCATGTCGCGGATGGTGGGATACCCGGTGGGCATCGCGGCCGGCCTGGTCGCAGATGGGAAGATTGCCCGGACGGGGGTACTGCGCCCCGTTACAGCCGACATCTACCGGCCCGTCATGGCCGAATGCGAGCGCCTGGGTATTCACTTCAAGGAACATCGGTCCGACCTGGATACCGATGAACTCAGTTACTGGGGAGATTGAGACAATGAAAAGGCTGCTGATTCGTGCCGAAGACAAAAACCGATGGGAACGCAGAGCACCACTGGTTCCTGAAGATCTGCGAGCAATACTGAAAGAGACCGGTGCCGGGGCCCTGGTGGAACAATCCGAGAAGAGGGTTTTCGGAGAAGATGAATTCAGTGCGGCCGGGGCCGGAAGCTGCGTGGGAATGGCCGACGGAGATGTCATCCTGGGCGTCAAGGAAATTCCCATCGATAAGATCCTGGACAACAAGACCTATGTCTTCTTTTCACACACCGTGAAAGGGCAGACAGACAATATGCCGCTGCTGAAGCGGATCATCGACAGCGGCTCCACCCTCATCGACTACGAACGGATCACCGATGAGGCGGGCCGCCGCCTGATCTATTTCGGCCACTTCGCCGGCGATGCCGGTGCCATCGACCTCCTCTCGCTCATGGGCGAGCACTGGGCAGCAAAGGGTCTCGACACCCCCTTTGCCGCGGTTCGACGGGCGCACCAGTACGACTCGGTAAAGGCGGCCTGCGAACACATCGGTGAAATCGGTGACCGCATTCGAACAGACGGCCTGCCCCGGCAGTTGTGCCCCCTTACCATCGGCATCCTCGGTTATGGTAACGTTTCCGGCGGTGCCCAGGAGATCTTCGACTGCCTGCCCACCAAACGCATTGCTGCCGACGAGATCACCGAGTGGGTGCAACGGGGTCAGGACGACCACCATACCCTGTACCTGACCGTTTTCAGAGAAAGGGATCTGGTCAGGCCCCGGGCCGACGGGGCCGTCTTCGACCTGCAGGACTATTACGACCACCCCGAGCGTTACGAGAGCCGATTCGACCGGTTTCTGCCCAGTTTTACACTGCTCGTCAACGCGGTCTACTGGGAAAAACGCTATCCCCGGTTCGTGACCTGGGCGGGCCTGAAGGGTATGGCAGAAGGCACACAAACGCCCAAACTCAACGGCATTGCAGACATCAGCTGCGACATCGGCGGTTCCATCGAATGCACCGTCAAGTCCACGGACAGCGATATGCCGGCCTACCGGATCGATCCTGGTGCGGGAACGATCAAAGACGGCCACCGGGGAGAGGGAATCGTCCTGCTGGCAGTGGACAACCTGCCCTGTGAACTGCCCCGGGATTCCTCGACCTTTTTCAGCAACCAGTTCAGGCCCTTTGTCCCCGCACTGCTGTCGGCCGACTACGACAGCTCGCTGGACGCCTCGGGCCTGCCGCCCGCGATCAAAGGGGCGGTCATCGTCTACAACGGTAAATTGACGAGGGATTACGAGTATCTTGATCGCTTTGTGAATCCCTGATGGCACAACCCCACTTTACTGCAAAGGAGTACAGCATGAACGGATGGATGGGAAAAATTCTTCGTGTCGACCTGACGAGTGGCGTTTGCAGCACTCGTCCACTGGAGCCCGCCGTGGCGAAAGACTACATCGGTGGCCGGGGCCTGGGAATTTATTATCTAAACCAATCGGTGGATCCCAGGTGTGACCCCCTTTCCGCGGACAATATGTTGGTCATGGCCACCGGTCCGCTCACCGGCACGGGCTCACCCACGGGTGCGCGTTACATGGTGATGACCAAGTCGCCCCTGACAGGGGCCATCACCTGCTCCAACTCCGGGGGCATGTTCCCTACGGAATTCAAACGCACCGGCTACGATGCCATCATCTTCACCGGGCGATCGGAGACACCGGTCTACCTGTACCTCGATAACGAAAAGGCCGAACTGCGCGGGGCGGATCACCTGTGGGGCAAAGACGCCCACCAAACCACCGAACTGTTGCATGATGAAACCGATGCCAAGGCCAGAGTTGCCTGTATCGGACCGGCAGGTGAAAAAGGGGTATTGTTTGCCGCCGTCATGAATGACAAGAACCGGGCAGCCGGACGCTCCGGTGTGGGAGCGGTGATGGGGAACAAACATCTCAAGGCCGTGGTAGTCAGGGGGACAGACCCCATTTCCCTGGCCGATCCCGATCGATTCAAGGCATTCAACAAAGGCATACTGGATCAGTTCAAGGAGGGAATCAGGGAAACGCCCCTGGGCCTCACGGTCAACGGCACCGCCGGCGTGGTCATGACGACCCAGAAGTTAGGCGTCCTGCCCACCAAGAACTGGCAGCAGGGGACCTTCGACGGCTGGGAAAAGATTCAGGGCACGGAACTGACCCGGCGTTTTTTACAGAAAAACTCGGCCTGTTATGGCTGTCCCATCGGATGCGGCCGCAAGACACGGGTCGACGATCCCCGCTTCGCCGGCGAGGGCGAGGGACCCGAATACGAGACCATCTACGCCATGGGCTCCAACTGCATGATCGATGACCTGGCGGCCATCGCCAAGGCCAGCTACATCTGCAATGAAATGGGGATGGACACGATCACCATGGGGGCCACCATTGCCTGCGCCATGGAACTGGTGGAACGGGGGTACCTTCCGGAAGAAGAGATAGGTCGCTCCCTTACGTGGGGCGATGGAGAAGCCCTGGTGGAGCTCACCCGCCTCACCGGCCGCCGTGAGGGTTTCGGAGATATATTGGCCGAGGGCAGTTACCGCCTGGCCGAGCGTTACGGCCACCCGGAACTGGCACCGGTGTCCAAAAAGCAGGAATTCCCCGGCTATGAACCACGCGGAGCCCAGGCCATGGGACTGGCCTATGCCACCTCGCCCATCGGCGGATCACACATGCGCGGCGATCCCGCCTATTTCGAACTCTTCGGTGTACCCGAATCGATGGACCCGCACCAGTGGGAGGGGAAGGCCAAGGTGACCAAGTCCTATCAGGACCTCTCCGCTATCATAGATTCAGCAGGTCTGTGCATCTTCTTCGCCGTGCGCAACCTGGCAGCCAAGGACCTGGGGGTGGCACCGGTGGGCATCCTGGAATATCTGAACGCCGCCACCGGTGCAGATTATACCTTGGAGGAACTCATGCAGGCCGGCGAGCGCATCATCAATGCCGAGCGCATCTTTCTGACCCGAGCGGGCTTCAGTCGCAAGGACGACAGCCTGCCTGAACGACTCACCAAGACACCGGCCCCCACGGGACCGGCCAAGGGTCTGGTCTGCCACCTCGATGAGATGCTGGACGAATACTACCAGGTCCAGGGGTGGACGGACGACGGCAGGCCGACGGAGGAGGTCCTTGCACGACTGGGACTGTCCTGAGCGACCCGCTCATGCAACCATTTCTTACTACCGGGCCTGTTGCCTCCACGGGGCAACAGGCCCTCTCGAATCAAGCCATGACAGGGGATTGTACGATTGGAAGGATAGAAGATGGAACTGACACTTATGGAAGGTAATGAGGCTATCGGTCGGGGGGCCATGGCGGCAGGGTGTACCTTTTTTGCCGGTTATCCCATAACCCCGGCCACAACCTTGTACAACACGATGCTGAAGCTGCTGCCGCCTACAGGCGGGATCTGCCTCCAGGGGGAAGACGAGATCGCATCCATCGGCTTTTGTCTGGGCGCCGCCATGGCGGGCATGAAGACCATGACGGCCACGTCCGGTCCGGGCATCAGTCTCTACAGCGAGCAGATCTCCTTTTCCATCGGCAGTGAGATCCCCATCGTCATCGTCGATGTCCAGCGGCTGGGACCCTCCACCGGTTCGGCCACCAAGGGAGCCGACGGCGATATCCAGTTTCTGCGGTGGGGCAGCAGCGGGGGACTGCCCGTGATCGTCCTGACACCGACGGACGTGAAGGACTGCTATGAACTCACCGTGCAGGCCTTCAACCTGGCCGAGCAATACCGCTGTCCCGTCTTCATCGCTGCCAACAAGGAGATCTCCATGACACGCGAATCATTGTGCATGGACGAACTCCAACTGCCGCCCGTTGTGGAGCGGCGCCAGGCGGACCCCGATGTGCCATTCATGCCCTTTGGTGTCAGCGAAGATCGCCGGGTGCCCGACTTCCTGCCCATCGGCGGGAAACGGCTGGTACGTCAGACATCCTCCACCCACGGCGTCAACGGATACATCACCACGGACCCCGCAGAGATCGCCATGATGCAGCGGCGCCTCAGGTCGAAGATCGTCGGGGCCGTTGGCGATTTTACCTATTTCGACGAAAGGATTGTACCCGGGGCCGATACCCTGATCGTCAGCTACGGGATCACCGCCCGTGCTGCACGGGTGGCCGTCGGGAGATTGGAGAAGCAGGGACACCCCGCATCCCTGCTGGTATTGAAAACCCTCTGGCCCGTTCCGGAGGCCTTCATCGGTGAAAAGGCCGCCCCCTACCGTCGGGTGGTGGTGGCCGAAATGAACCTGGGGCAGTACGTCAGGGAGATCCGGCGACTGCTGCCGGGGAAGGAGGTCGCCTTTGTGGGAGAGATGAATGGTGAATTGATCACGCCCGGACAGATCATGGAGGTGGCTGCCAATGGATAGTCTCTTGAACGCACACAGGCCGGCGGTCTTCTGCCCGGGCTGCTCACACGACCGGGTGCTGCATGCCCTGGACCGGGCACTGACGGAGATGGGGTATATCGGTGAAGATGTGGCCATCGTCAGCGACATCGGATGCTCGGGACTCTTCGACACCTTTTTCAACACCCACGCCCTGCACGGCCTGCACGGCCGCGCCCTGACCTATGCCACCGGCATCAAGATGGCACGCCCCGACCTCACGGTGATCGTGACCATGGGCGACGGGGGACTGGGCATCGGCGGGGCCCACGTGCTCGGCACCTGCCGGCGTAACATCGACCTCACCCTACTGGTGCTCGACAACTTCAATTACGGCATGACGGGCGGCCAGTATTCCTCCACCACCCCCCGCGAGGCCGTTGTCGGCTCCGGCTTTCTGAACAGTGTGGAAAAGCCCCTCGATATCTGTCAGGTAGCCGGCGCAGCGGGGGCGGGGATGGTAGCCCGGGCATCGACCTACCAGAAGGACCTGGTCGACGTACTGAAAGATGCCATCACCTTCGACGGCTTTTCACTGGTGGACATCTGGGGCATCTGCCCCGGCAGGTACACCCGGAGGAACAAGCTGACGCCCGGGGAGATTGCGGCCACACTGGCCCGGCTGCCCGATCTTACTGATTTCAAAGCACAAAACGAACGAATGGAATACGGCAAGGCCTACCGCAAGGAGGCGGCCATGCTCGACAACCCGCAGGATCCGGTGCGCATACCGGCCACCTGCGTCGCGCCGCAGACAGGTCGCCAGGAGGTGGTCATTCTCGGCAGCGCCGGCCAGCGGATCATCACCGCAGGGGAACTGCTGTGCCTGGCCGGTGCATCGGCAGGCTGTCATGCCACGCAGAAGAATGACTATCCGATTACTGTCATGAGGGGTCATTCCGTCAGTGAAGTCATCCTTTCCGACAGGAACATCGAATACACCGGGATTGAAGACCCGTCAGTGGTCATCGCCCTGGCGCCGGAAGGTGTCAACCGGCGCAGGCAGATGCTGGCCACCCTCTCACCGGAGTGCCTGATCATCAAGGCCGCCGGGATCGAACTGCCACCCTGTGAGGCCGAGATCGTCGAGATCGATTTCACCGCCCGTACGATCAAATCGCCCGACTGGGCACTGGCCGCCCTGGCGGTTCTCGCGGGCCGCGGACAGACACTGACTGGAGAGATGCTCACTGCGGCCTTGAGGCTGCGCTTTGACCCGAAGGTCTGTGAACGGGCCCTGGCGGTAATCGAAGGGGTCACAATCTGACGAAAAGGAGAACCCATGGATACTATCTTATCGCAGCGGGCACGGACCATCCAGCCGTCCATCACACTCACCATCTCGGCAAAGGCCAGGGCCATGCAGGCCGATGGCATCGATGTACTCAACTTCTCCGTCGGTGAGCCCGACTTCGACACGCCGGAAGACATCGGGCAGGCAGCCTGCAGGGCCATCGAAGAGGGTTTCACCCGTTATACCGCCGCCGGCGGGATACCCGAGGTCAAGGATGCCATCATCGCCAAATACGAGCGCGAACAGGACCTGTCCTATACCCCCTCCCAGGTGCTTGTCTCCAACGGCGGCAAACATGCCCTGCACAATATCTTTCAGGCTATGCTCGACGCCGGCGACGAGGTCATCATCCCCAGTCCATACTGGCTCTCCTACCCCGACATGGTCAAACTCTCCGGCGGCGTGCCGGTGGTGATCCCCACAGGGATCGATGAGGGGTTCAAGGTCTCGGAGGAGGCCCTGACCGCCGCTATTACCCCCAGGACCAAGCTGGTAATCCTCAACTCGCCCTCCAACCCCACCGGTGCCGTCTATACCGTTGAGGAACTCACCGCCCTGGCCAGGGTGATCGAGGCGGCCGGCATCATGACCATCAGCGACGATGTCTACGAGATGTTTATCTATGACGGCCGGTCCTTCGTCAATCTGCCCATGGTGACGCCCCGGCGGGCGGAAAAGGTCATCATCATCAACAGCGCCTCCAAGACCTACGCCATGCCCGGCTGGCGGATCGGATATGCACTCGGCCCCGAGGCGGTCATCACGGCGGCGACACGGATCCAGGGCCAGGCCACCTCCTGTGCCGGTTCCATCTCCCAGAAGGCCCTTGTCCACGCCTTACAGGGCGATTCCCGGATCATTGAGACCTTTCGGCAGTCCTTTGAACACCGGCGCAACCTGATGTTCGAGGGTCTGTCGGCCATCGAGGGCATCACCGTCTTCAGACCCGCGGGGGCCTTTTATCTCTTTGCCGATGTCGGCAGCCTCTATGGCAGGCTGGCAGGCGTCACCGACTCGGTGTCCTTCTGCGACTATCTGCTCGATGAGTTTCGCATCGCCTGTGTCCCCGGCAGGGCCTTCGGAGAGGACCGCTGCATCCGCTTCTCCTTTGCCACCGATGAGACTGCCATCCGAGAGGGACTCTCGCGGCTCTCACAGATATAGGCCGGCCAACTGTGCCTGTCGGTTACTCCCTGCTTCGGTCAATAACAACGATCCCTTTGCTGCCCCGGCCTGCACAGGGGCTTCACTCCATGTCGGTTCCCAATGATCGCCGGGATCAGGCCATTGCATTCCAGTACATCTTTTCAGACATTTTCCCCCAGACCGCCATTTTCGCCTGGAAGGCCCGGTAGTCTTCGTGCACCTTCAGGGCAAAGGGGTCTTTCTTCGCCTCTTCATCGATGACCCCTTTCGAGATCTTTCTGATTGCCCTTATGACCGCCTCTGGGTAGATCTGAATGTCCACCCGGTGTTCCTTTACGAGGGTGTCGAGCGCCGCGGCGCTCTGCACGTCAAAGGCCGCCAGTGTCCTGAGATTGGTCTTCGCCGCCGCCACCGCAAGGATTTTCCGGAACTGCCCGGGCAGGTCATGGTAGGCCTTCTTGTTAAAGAAGATATCCAGCGTGGGACCCGGTTCCTGCCATCCGGGGGTATAGTAATAGGGGGCAACCTTGTAGAGTCCCAGCAGGATATCGTGGACGGGGCCGACAAATTCGGCGGCATCCACCATACCCCTTTCGAGGGCAGAGAAAATTTTCGCAGGGGGGACAAAGACGGCGGTGACGCCCACCTCGGACAGGACCCTTCCCGCAATACTGCCGATCCGCATCTTCAAACCCTTAAAATCCTCCAGGGAATTGATCTTTTTCCTGAACCACCCGCCCATCTGCACACCGGAATTCCCGATAATCATGGGGACCAGGCCAAAGTGATCATACAGTTCCTTCATCAGGGTCAGACCATTGCCCCCATAAAACCAGGCATTGATGGATTGCGCATTCATGCCAAAGGGAATGGACCCGAACCAGTTGAAGGCCGTTGATCTGTCGGCCCAGAAATAGGGGGAACCCGTTCCCATCTCCACCGTTCCTTTCGATACCGCATCGAAGGTGTCGGGCGGTGATAGGCGTTCGCCGTCGCCGGAGAGCGTGATTTCAAACCGGCCGTCGGTCATTTCCCGTACATCGCGACAAAAATTCCTGACTTGATCGAACATGATCGTCATGTCGGGACTCCAGAATGAGGCGGCCGTCCATCGGATCTTCGGGGATGCCATGACCGCTGGTGCGCTGATCGTCAGCGCGACTGCGGCCGTCGCGGTTCCCATACCTGCCTTTTTTAAAAATGTCCGTCTTTCCATTGTTCCTCCTTGTACAATAAAAAGGGGTACAGATGTATGTCTGCCATTTCCTGCCAGGTTACCAAGCGTGCTCCCGCACTCCCAAGAATGATACAGGCATGCTCAGCATACCATATTCCCTCGGACAAAGCATTGGTACTGATAGTCAATGATAAAGGTCCGATAATCATATCACGGCGACACCTCCCCAACCATGGCAGGAGATGCTATGGTCCAGTGTGAACAATAAGGATCCCAGGGGTGTCGGAAGCATAGTTTGTCGGGCGGAGCGGTGGTGAATGCCGATGTTACAGGTCATACCGCTATTGTGCCGAAACCGACGGGTCGGTGGCGTTTTCGATGAGTGCCGTCAGGTGCTTCCCGGTGATGTCGATGGTATATATCCTTGTGGCAATACCGGGGAAACCCGCACGCGGTGATATGTCGTCTTCGCTGAAACCACTGAAGATGAGGGTGCAGTCGGCATACCAGGAGGGATAGAAGCTGCAGATTCCCCGCGGCGTGACGCGCCACGTGCCGCCCGATTGTGCGTCATGGACAAAGACGGCGCCGGGGGGTTCATGGAGTCCTTCCATCGATTCATTGGCGACATCGGCGTCGAAGAGAAGATACCGCCTGTCCAGTGAGAAGGTGAAGGCGGTACCGCTGGTCACACCATAATCGCCCACGATGTCCTTGTAGAGTGCCTTCCGTATAATACCCTCGGTGACATCGACAGTGTAGATATTCCCGTCGCCGTGACACACGACATACCCACCCCGGGAGGTCCAGGTGGGGGAATAGAGCTGCACTGCCAGCGTCTCGGTAAGGTGGCGATATCCGCTGTCGTCCCTCCCAACCAGGCAGACACCCCAGACATCGTTGACTAAGGAGCTGAAGGCAATGGTATCACCATCGGGTGACCAGACGGGACCGAAGCTGTTGCCACCGGGGATGGTTTTCAGTATGCGGACGTCCTGCGATGGGATCGTGCAGAGGGCGATGGAGCGGGTGATATTGACAGAGTCTCCGCTTTCTTCATAGTGGGTAAAGGCGATGTATTGTCCATCGGGGCTTATGGCGGGATCGTAGCCTGTGCAGACAAACCGCTGGTTCTCTCCCGCAATGTCGGATATCCAGATCCTGTCGCCGCGCTGAAAGGCGATGGTCCGCGCCGTGGCATCCTGACAGCTCGACGTGAAGAGGAGGAGACACAGCAGGAAGCAGAGCGGGCACCGTGTTATGAAGCAGTGAAACAATCTTTTTTGCCGGTGTAACGATCTGTCTGTTGACATCGTGCCTCCTCATGCCGTTCGTGAACGGTCATCCCTCCGGCTCACGCAACGGGTAAGACCTCTGTATCCTTTTGGGGGGCAGTGAGATCGTATGCCATGGCAGGGTATTTCCTTTCGGGTTGTGCTGCCGATACGTTATTACAGAGACAGGGATGGCCGAGTACCGGCAGAAACGATTCTGGAAGTCATGGCATACCCCACTGGCACCCCGAACTGCCGGCGTGGACCGACGCAAACGACAGCAGGGAAACAGTCGGAAAGGAAGCACAAACAAGTAAAACACCGGGAAAATACTGAAATTGTTCCTAGTTTTCCCAGCCCCTCAACGCGTAATATTCGGAGCGCATCTGCAGGAATTCGTCTTCGGTGATCCCCTTGCCGCTGTCTTCCAGCTTCTCGGTGAAAAACCTCCGGGGAAGGGTGTCGGCAGCGGCGGTCATCCCTTCACGCAGGTTGAATTCTCTGGTTAAGTTGGCAATATTCGATGCAATCTCCTGCAACTGTCCCTTGTCCAGATCCATGCCCGTCGTCGCATGGATGATTCTGCCGATATGTTCCCAGTGGTAGAGACCGCGGAAAAACCGGCAGAGGATGAGGGCATCGAAGAGGGCGTGCTGATCCTCGAGATCGACGACCTCTTCCGCCTTCCCGTCAACGGTCTCCGGCTCTATCTTCCCCGCCAGCTCGGCCGCATAGACAGTGGACCGCAGGTTGCAGGCACCCCGGTCGGATATGGCGTAGGCAAGTGCCATCCCCTTGAGCACCCGGGGTTCGTAGTCAGAGACCTCAAGTCCCTTCACGTGGATGGCCAGATCATCCAGGCCCCATTCCCCGGCGGCATGTCGCACCCCTTCGGCGAGAATGGCGCCTATACCCTCCCGTCTCGCTATCTTGTGGAGGAGATCGGCGATACCGTCGACATCGCCGTAGTCGAGGGTCAATCCAATGGGTTTTCGCTTTGCCGCCTCGATGGCAAAGGCGACGATGTTGCCGGCACTGACGGTATCCATTCCCAGGCGGTCACATATATCATTGAGATAGGCGACTTCGGTGATATCGTCGATGAGGCACTGGCCGCCGAAGGCATTGACCGTGGCAAATTCGGGACCCTCGATTTTCAAGCCCTTGTGCCTCCCTACTTCCACTTCGGAGAGGTTTGCGCAGGCGATGAAACACTTGGGACAGGCCACGGCCCGGACCTTGCACTTCTCCCGCAGGCCGTTGATGTTGAGATTCTTCCACTTGTCGTAGGTTCCCATAGTCCAGTACTTTGAGGGGAAGGCCCCCGCCTCGTTGGTCAGCGTGACCGACTGCAGTGTTCCCTCTTTGACATAGCGCGGAATCCTGGGGTCGTCCTTGCTCCTTTTTTTCGTCTCCTCCCAGAGTTCATCGAGGAGCTCGGGATGGGCCACCTTTCTCCGTTCGTCGCCATAAAAGGCTATCCCCTTGATCTTCTTCGATCCCATCACCGTTCCCGGACCCGTGCGGGACAGTGACCGCCAGTAGTTGTTGGCAATGATGCCGAACTTGACCAGATTTTCCGCGGCGGGGCCTATCACCACGACCTCGGCCTCTGCAACCCCCACCTCTTTTCGTATGGCGTCCTCGGCATCGTAGGTGTCACATCCCCAGAGGTGCGCGGCGTCATGAAAGACGACCTTGTTGTGGGTAATCTCCAGATACAGCGGATCGGTGGAAGCACCCTTGATCACGATGGCGTCATAGCCGGTCCTGCTCAACGGTCCCGCCACCTTGCCCCCCGCATAGGCCTCACCATAGATTCCCGTCAGGGGTGACTTGGTAATGACCGAAAATCTGGATGACCCAAAGACCTTCGTGTCCATGACGGGACCGGTGGGAAAGATGATCACGTTATCCGGAGACAGCGGGTCGACGCCTGCATCCGTATTGTTCAGCAGGAGGTAGGTGGCAATTCCCTTGCCTCCCAGATATTTTCTGTAGACCTCATCGTCAATGGCTTCCTCTCTGAATGACCTGTCGGTAAGATCAATGTGCAGTACCGTGTTGAAAAATCCGTCCATGCATAGAATCCTTTCGCAACTCTTCCCGGCGGTGCTCGCACCGGCATACCTATCTCCTGGCACCACCACCTGCACGGTGCCCTCTGTAAAACCGTTACATTGTCAGTCCCTCTAACAAAACAAACCGCAGAGCGTCAAGTAAAAAGGAACCACGGAAAATGGTACCGCAGACACATGACAATAAAACATAGTGATATCAATACTATGACTTTTTTTCAATTTTGTACTTGACAAAAAGAAATGAATCGTATTAGTTGAAGTACATACAGGCTGTATCGACGGCACGAGAGCAAGGGATTATGTGAGAAAGGGTACAGTCGCAAAACGGAATGGGGCATCTCTATTGGGTTGCACTGGTGCGACGCATTAATGATCGGAATCTCTTTCACCGAATCCGCAATCGTCCAGGATACCTTCTCTGGTTGAGATGGAAGGATGTTTCCCCGTTGATAGATGCAGGCATAGTTATTGCTGTACACAAGTTGAATTTGGAAATGTTCTTAGGAAAAGAGTGAAAGCAGATCTTTCGTATCCCCGTACCGTGAGAAGGGAAGCAGCACCTGGAGACATGTCATGCCCCTGTGACGAGGGGCGCAGGGTCTTCCGGACAGATCGTTCCAGCATTGATACCCTGCCTGTTGCTTGCCGTTATGGCCACCAATGCCATAAGGAGAAATTTTCATCAAGAGCGTGCGGTTATTTAAAGCGCACGTCCGGAGTATACTGAGGTTTACATCTTTGTTACACGAAAAAAATACAATCTTAGAACACTGAATAGTCAAAGCAAAACATGAGACATAGGTACATTGTTCTTGTTGCATACACATTTTTTCGAGGAGATTAGTGATATATTGCATACACATGGCCCCCGAATGACCTCATGTGCCGATCGCGGTATCATCTTCGCGCTGTTATACATGTGTGCGCCCTCAAAAGAGCGGTTCTGAAAAAGCCGACCCGTCGCCATTCAGGCACAAACGGCACCTGTGCCATATAGATGACGACTGTCTGGGCGTGTCATTGATTATAGAGTGTCAAAAAAACAAAAGGAGTAGAGGTATGAGGAAAAGAAAGTACGGAAAGATTGTAGTAATTGGTATTATCTTATTTGTCTTTGCATTGTGCCCCTATCTGGTGCTCGCAGAGTGTAAGGCACCGGCGGGGTTTCCGTCAAAACCGCTTGAGATAATCGTTCCCTGGGGTACTGGCGGTGGAGCCGACCAGTTCAGCCGCGCAATCGCCCAGCCCCTCGAAAAGGTATTGGGAAAACCGATCAAGATTACCTGTATGCCCGGCGCCGCCACCATTACGGGACTCACCCATTACATGAGCCTTCCGGCAGACGGCTACTCGATCTTTTTCTTGACGAACGATACGCTGGTCGGCATGGTAAACGGGCGTACCGATTACCGCTATAAGGATCTCACCTACCTCATGCGGGGACAGTACGCAACGGAGATGCTCTTTGCACACAAGAAGGACGAGAGGTTCAAATCCTTCAAAGAAGTGATTACCTATGTCAAGGCGCACCCTGACGAGACTATTACCTGCGGCATGGCGGGTGCCGGAGGAATCGATGAGGTAATGATATCACTCATTTTGCAGCAGGCTGGAATCAAACTAAAGCTCATGCCCTATACAAAACCGGGTGAACGGTATGCAAGTCTTGCCGGACGTCATGTCGATATCCTCCTGGAAGAACCGGGTGATGTCCGTTCCTTCATCGAGGGAGGAATCTTCCAGCCCCTGATAGTTTTTTCCGACAAGCGTTTGGAAGGGTTTGAAGATATCGTCACATCAAAAGAGTTGAATATCGATCTTCCTCTGGCGCGCTGGCGCGGACTTGCCATCAAGGCGGGCACCCCTCCTGAGATCGTCAAGTATCTGGAGTGCTCGGTTAAAAAGGCCTTTGACACCAAACATTACCAGGATTACCAGAAAAAGAAATGGATGCACTTCATCGACGGATGGATGGGTACTGATCAATTCTCGGCCTATGCAAAGAAGGAATATGGTGTCTATGAAGAGGTGTTGAAGGAACTTGGATACAAAGTAGTGAAATAACTAGTGTTATATGACTGTAATGGTCTATAATGGCGGGGAGGCCGTGGTGATACTGCTGCCTCCCCGCTCGTTGTGCTTTATCAAAAACGGAGGACTTATCCTTTGAAAAAAGCGGATCTAACCATATCGGGCATACTGTTTCTTGCCTCGATCTATCTCTATTATGTGGCCGACTGCATCCCGACACCAGATCAATTCAGGGACGTCGGCGCGGGTATCTGGCCCAAGATCATCTTAACATGCATGATCCTTGCGTGCATCATCCTCTTCATTACGACATTTCGCACTAAAGATGACGAAAAGACCCTATCCGGCAAAGAGGGGATGACCCACCTGCTCATGCCCGTTTCACTGTGCGCCTTCTATGTTCTCGCAATGAAGTGGGTGGGATTTCTCGTCAGTTCGATGATCTTCTCCTTTGTCTACATGTATTTCGTCGGATGCCGGAAAAAGGCCGCGATAGTCATAATATCTCTGGCAGTCCCCTTTCTCGTCGGCTTGATATTCTTGAAACTGATGTATATCCCCATCCCCAAAGGGGTGGGAATCTTTAAGACCATCAGTGAGTTCTTCCTCACCTTTTAGAATGAACATAATCAGGAAGGAATAATTACCGTGATTGAACATTTGTTTATCGGATTTCAAACTATAATCGAACCTGTCAACCTATTGATTCTGTTTGTCAGTCTCATTATGGGCCTTGTCTTTGGAACGCTGCCCGGGCTGAGCGGCGTCATGCTCTGCTCCCTCGTCCTACCTTTCACCTACTATATGTCACCCGTCCAGGGACTCGTTATGCTCGTTGCCATTTACACATCGAGCGTATACGGCGGATCGATTACAGCAATTCTTTTTCGTATTCCAGGCGCCCCTGAAAATGCTGCCACAACCTTCGACGGCTACCCCATGACACAGAAGGGAAAGGCTGCCGAGGCATTGGGCGTGGCAATACTCTGTTCCGCAATAGGGGGATTTCTCTCGGTACTGATATTGATTGTCGCCGCTCCCCAGATTGCGAAATTCGCCCTCGTCTTCGGCCCCCCGGAATTCTTCGGTCTCTGTTTCTTCGGACTGAGCATCATGACGAGTCTGGGAACCAAGTCGATTGTCAAAGGCATCATCGCGGGATTGGTCGGCATGTTCATCGGAACCATCGGTGTTACCGAAATGACAGGATACCCCCGCTACACCTTCGGGCTGAAATCCCTCTATTCCGGTTTCGCCTTTATCCCGATCATCATCGGCGTCTTTGCTGCATCACAGGTATTTTCCAGCACCGAAAAAATGCTGGGTGATTCCTTTAAGACAACAAAAATAGCGGCAAAATTCATCTCCTTCAAGGAAATTATTCGAATCAGATGGACCATTATCCGCTCCGCCATCATCGGATTTATCATCGGGGCGCTGCCCATGGCGGGTGCCTCACTGTCGGCATTTATCAGCTACAATGAGGCGGTGAGATGGTCAAAAAAGCCGGAATTGTTTGGCACCGGCATTATCGAAGGAATCGCAGCGCCGGAAACGGCGAACAATGCAACGACGGGAACTGCCATGGTTACCCTTCTCGCCCTGGGGATTCCGGGAAGCGTCATGACGGCTATTATGCTGGGGGCCTTTCAGGTTCATGGAATAGATCCGGGCCCCTTGCTCTTCATACAACACACTGATCTGGTCTATACATTATTCGTGGCAATGCTTCTGGGAAATATCTTCATCTTCGTCATCGGAAAGACGCAAGTCAAGATCATCGTCAAACTTCTGAATATCGACTATCGGCTGCTTTCTCCAATTATTCTGATCTTCTGCGCCATAGGATCCTTCGCCATTCGGAACAACATTATTGACATTACGAGCATGTTCTTCTTTGGTGTAGTGGGCTATTTCATGAGAAAATTCGACTATCCCATTCCGGCCTTCGTTCTGGGACTGATCCTGGGGCCCATCGCAGAAAAGAATTATCTCCTGTCGATGCGTTTGTTTGACAGTGATCTTCTCTTATTCGGAACAAAGCCCATTGCAATGGTATTCATCGTTTTGGGAGTGATTACCCTGTTGATGCCCATCATACGATTCTACAAGCAGTACAGGCATGTCCGAAAAGAGCAGGCTGCCGGCAAGAAGGAAATCGGGGGAAATTAATTTTTTTTATGTAGTAGTAACGTTTGTTCCCAAAACAATTGATATTGTCACTATGTAATCACAGTGTCCATCAGGTAATAATTGTACATGGTGTCGGCACCGGTGGTAATCTGCATGAGGGTTGAAAAATGAGTGGAAGAATTGGCAAAGCAATAAGGGTATCGTTTATCTGGATTGACAAAGGATCCGTATTCCTGGGCTACATCTCGGCCTTTTGTGCGATATCACTGACTCTCATTGTCTTTATTTCAGTCATTGCACGATATGCCTTTAATCGACCCTTAGCATGGAGCGATGAAGTATCTGCCTATATCTTTCTGTCCCACTGTTTGCTGGCACTGGCATACGCTACATACAAAGAGGCACACGTATCCGCGGAGATGCTTTACGTTCATTTTCCACGACGTATTCAATTCGTTATAAGCCTCATAGGCTATACAATCGCGCTTATGTGCACTGTAGTTATTATCTATTACGGCTCAATCCTATTCATTCAATATTTCGTTCATCACTGGCGTTCCGACACCGAATACGCGATTATATTGTGGCCTTTCATAATGATGGTTCCTTTGGGGTTTCTCATGTTCGGCCTGCAATGCCTCTCCCGGATGCATGCGCTCATTGCCAGAAGACGTCGCAACGGTCACCAAACGATGTGAACATGCACGGATTATACTATTGCTTTTCCAGAAACCTTTTACCGTGCTTTTTCATGTGAGATTGGGAAACAGACTGCACGGCACACGATTCGAAAGGATGTATAGATGTTTTTAGAATGGTATACAGCAGCGGTGATCTTTTTTGGACTATTGTTTGGTCTGTTGATGATTGGAATTCCCGTTGCCTTTGGACTTTTGTTTACGGCAATGGTTGGTTTAATAATATTAGGAGAAGGTCCCAAGTTTTTGTTCGACGTCCCCGGTTACTTTTTCTACCACTTAAACAGTTTTACGCTCACATGTTTTCCGCTTTTCATTCTCATGGCCATGTATGTAGAAAAAGCCGGATTCGGTGGCGATCTTTTCAAAACCATGCGTGTATTACTTCGTCGGGTACCAGGGAGTTTAAATGCAGTGGGCGTCGCCTCCTGCGCTGTTTTTGCGGCAATAAGCGGCACCAGCGTTGGAACAGCTGCTGCCATGGGTCTTGTCGCCATTCCAGAATACAAAAAATATAACTACGATCCCACCCTTTCCGTCGGGTCAATTGCAGGCGGTGGTGCGCTCGGTATCTTGATTCCTCCCAGCCTTGCAATGATCATGTATTGCGTGGTCACCGAACAGTCAATCGGACATATGTTTGCCGGCGGCATTCTTCCCGGCATTATGATAGCTATTGTATTCATTACATATATTATAATCAGGTGTACAATAAATCCCTCACTTGCCCCTTCAATTCCCCCTGAAGAAATGCCTGATATCGGTGCACTACGAGCGCTACTCAATATTATCCCGATTATCTTATTGATTGTAAGTGTACTCCTCACGATCTATCTCGGCATTGCAACTCCCACTGAAGCCGCCGGTCTGGGATGTTTTGGCGGAATGTTTCTCGGCATTGCTTACGGCAGATTAACTCCTCTTGACATTGTGAAGATTACCTTTGAAGGAACCAAGGTAGTTGCATTTATTATTCTTCTCCTGATGGGCGGGTTTACTTTCGGACACCTCATCGTCAGGGCAGGAATTGCGGTGGGGATAAGTGACTTCATCGTTGGTCTGGGAGTTTCAAAATACGCGGTATTAGCCATGATATTAGGTATATTGGTACTACTCGGTTGTTTCATGGAACCAACACCGATTATCGTCACAACTATGCCAATATTTTTCCCCATTATTATGACACTTGGTTTCGATCCTGTATTCTTTGGGGTTCTGACCGCCATGACATTAGAAACTTCTGCAATTACACCACCTGTCGGATTCAACTTGTTTGTATTGAGAGGTATCGGTGAAGGGTATGTTACGATGGCACAAATAATCAGGGGTGCTGCCCCCTTTGTGATATTGTACCTGTTGTGTATCCTCATCGCAATCATGTTTCCCAGTATAATTATGTTTTTACCAGGTAGAATGTAGAAATTACCCCTGATAAAACTGAGAGGAGGTGATGTTGTCAGAAATTTTAGGAGATAATAGTAACATCGTAATACTGCAATATGGAGGAGTAATATGAAAAAAGTAAGATTACTAATTTTGGTTATTGCCGTCTTAGTAGTGGCATTTGTTTCAGACTATTGTTTCACGGATGTTGCACAGGCTGAGTCAAAAATAAATCTGGTCTGGGCAGATCTTTCATCACCCAAGCATGATAAACACACCCAGTTTCGATATTTCATTAAAAGAATCCACGAGGAAACCAATAATCGGGTAGCCATAAAAATGTACCCCTCTGAACAACTCGTTAAAGCGATCCAGGAATATGATGCTATAATGAGAGGCACAGTAGATATTGTCGGGCTTCCAGTTTTCTATTTTGCCGGGAAATTGCCGACACTGCAGTGGCTTTTCGAAATGGGTTTTTGGGAACTCGGTGATTCAGCTGTCATCGGATCACGAATGAGCAAAGAAATAGACGCGGTATTTGCCAAAGATGGTGTAAAATACTTAGGATGGGGTGTTATAATGGCGCCTTTATGCTTGGCCGGACCCAACCTCTTTAAGACATTTGATGACATTAAGGGGATGAAGGTCCGGGCACCGGGAATTGTTGTCAGGACCATGTCAAAATGGGGCTGTGCAGGTGTTGCAGTGCCGCATTCAGAGATATATATGGGTCTGCAGCGAGGAGTTGTTGATGCCACATATAACGCCGTTCCGACCATGATTTCTCACCGCATCTGGGAAGTGTCCAAGGCAATAACCTTTAACAGAAGCGGCGGTGCGCTTTTTCCCACCATTATGAACAAAAAGAAGTGGGATAGTCTGCCAGATGACATTAAAGCGGCATTTGAAAGAGTGGGACGAGAAATGGTTCCCTGGACATACTATCACATCAGGGAATATACCGGTCAAGCTGAGGAACTCTTACATTCGAAATTTGAGCAGGCCCATAAACTGACTCCTGAAGAAAACGAATTGTGGATGGGAACACAGAGAGGGTATCTGGTAAATCCCATGCTGGAAAAATATGGCGATGAAACAAAGAAGGTGTGGGAAAAGGTTCTGTCTGTTGTAGAGGAATCAAAGAAGGCTCGTAGGAATGGAGAACTACCGCCTTTTTTTGAGTAGCAGTCATATACAATAAACAACATATGTGCCAATTGATCAACAAGCTTTCCCCTCACTCGTTAGCGGCACTGTTACGAGGGGGAAGCTTGTGTTCTTCAAATCTACAACCGAACATTTCGGGATTATTGCAACTCAGTCAAGGAAGGAAAATTCATCATGGCAGTGTTCGATCACATACCCATGGGGGAAGAGGGGCTGCTGGAAGTCCATCGCTGGCTCGATGACTTCACTGCACGGAACAGCGCTATCGCTTATAAGGAGTCTATCGGCACATCTCCCGACAACCGGGACATCCCGGCGGTCTTTGTCTCGAACTGGGACCGGGCCGATGATGATAAGCAGATAGCCGTCGTGACACTGGCGAGGCACGGCAATGAAGTGGGGGCCCGCGTCGTGGGACCGGAGATACTGGAGTATCTCGCCGGTGACGATGCGAAGACGATACGGGACCGGCAGATCGTCATCGTCGTTCCCGTGGTAAATCCCGAGGGGTTCGTTCTCAATCAGTTCTGCTCTTCGCAGACCAGTCTCACCAGGACGGAACGCCTCGTCCTGGGAAATCTCTTCAGGCAATATCCCCCCGATATGCTCATCGATTACCACAGCCTCGGCAAGGAAGAGGGGGCAAAATACGACCGGGGAGATCTGGAGGTCATCATTCCCGCCAATACCACGCGGTGGGCGATGGATGAACAGATCCACCGGCACGTGGCACTGCAGATGAAGGACGCCGCCGAACAGGAGGGATGGCCCTACGAGATACATTCCCTCGAAGACCTCGCCTCTTATAAATTTGCAGACAGGCAGATAGGAAACATGCCCTACACCTCCCTGCAGGAAAAGGTCTTCCTCCTGCACATGCATGACTCTTACGACAACTACGATGTCCCACCCGAGGCATCCTACACCAACTATACCTGCGGACCGGCCTACGAAAAGTGGCACACACTGGTCATGGGCATGGAAACAAACCACTGGGCCATCACCGCCCCGGAAGATGTGGCCGCCAGCGGTATGGTCCCCTGCGCGGCACTGCTGAAGATGGGGAACACGAGGTTTCCCTGGGAGAAGGATCAGGGGTATCCCGTCAACCTGCTGCAGGGTGATTTTCGCATCTCACTGAGATCGACGGGAAGAAATACCGCCCAGCGGCGCGCGTCACGGACACGAATCTGGAACCAGCGAATGTACTTCAACCTGCCGCAGCGTGAGATGCCAGATCCGGGGACCACCATCACGCGGGTCCGGTACTTCGGCACGGATCTCCCCATGGAGTATGCCCTCTGCCTGCGTATGCGTCAGAGCCCCATCGAAGGCGTGACGCGTGACGGGGAAGCGGTCCCCTTTGAAACCTTTACCGACCGGTGTTCCACCTTCGTCTACATACCGGTGGTCATGGAAAAGGCAGGTATCGTGGAATTCACGATAACGCATACACCGTTTCAGCGAATACAGGATTCGGAGAACGCAGATTAACAACAGCAACCGGCGGGCCGGAGCATCGGTCGGAACTGTCGCAATACCGATCAATTCCCGCGGCAACAACGGGCCCAAGCAGCTGATGCAGTCTCCCCCGGCCCGTCTATTTCCGCTCCACGATGCCGCAGATTCCCAGCCCGCCGCCGCCGCAGATGGTGAGGAGGCCGTACCGGACATCACGCCGCACCATCTCGTGGATCAGTGTCGTGAGCCGTGCCGCACCGGTGGCACCGATGGGATGTCCCAGTGAAATACCCGACCCGTTGACATTGACCTTGCTCTCCATGTCTTCTTTCCGGACACCCATCAGTTTGGCATCGGCCAGGACCTGTGCGGCAAAGGCCTCCTGTATCTCGATCAAATCTATTTGATCGATGGTCATATCCGCCTGTTTCAGTGCCTTGTTCACCGCCGCCGGAACCGCCGGGTAGGTCAGTCTCGGGTCGGCACCGGCCACACCGAAGGCCGTGAGGTAGACCAGGGGCTTCGTCCCCTGTTCCTCCGCCGCATCGGGTGTCGTGACGACCATGGCGGCGGCCGCATCGTTTTCGCTCGATGAATTTCCCGCCGTGCAGACACCGTCGGGATAGACGGTACGAAGTTTTGCGAGGCGTTCCATGGACGTGTCACGGCGGG
>Ga0272441_10004190_pt1 | contig 26519 bp, 25 predicted proteins | sample SSMProp6N_FD_193582 | JGI IMG/M metagenome (GOLD analysis project Ga0272441, IMG submission 193582) | Marine sediment archaeal communities from Little Sippewissett salt marsh, Falmouth, MA, United States - SSM-Prop-6N | ecosystem: Environmental > Aquatic > Marine > Wetlands > Sediment ... | reverse complement strand
TGAGTCTGCAGACGGCGATGGAGTTCATTACGCAGGAGGCGAAGAAGACGTGGGTTTTAAGTCTTCCGCCTAAGCAGAACGTGAGGGTAGTCATATGAGTATGAAAGACAAACTGATTTCATTCGGTCTCGGCGCCGCCGCAGTTCTCGGAACGCTCATCTTCCTTGCTTGGAAGCTGTACGCGCACACCCGTGAGCTTAAGCACGCTGAGGTGTTCCTGAATACTGCACCTGATGAGCTGCAGAAAGAAATACTCGAGGGCCTTGAGATAAAAAATGAAGGCTTCAATGAGAAAGCGTGGGCAATCAGAGAAGAGGTTGAACAGGCGAAGAAGGAGGATATCGTATATGCATTTGAGAAAGCTTTTGGTGTTAGTGCTCATCATTCTTATAAGTATCGTGACCCTGCCGATAATGGCGGCGGAACAGACGGTTGAACTTCCGAAGCTTGAACTTCCGCCACTACCGTCGCCGCAACCGGGAGACAGTGAACAGGTTACAACCACGGTGGGAGCCATGCGAAACGCGCTTTACTATTATGAGCTCACTCCCCTGCTCATCGAGCACTCGAACGAGCTCGCGCAGATTGCGTTTGACACTGCCGCGACAGCGGACGAGCTACGACTCGAACTGATAGAGGAGAAACAGAAGAAGGAACAGTGGCGCCGTTGGAGTATCATCTTCGGCGTAAGCGCAACTGTCTTTTTCACCCTCGATGTCATCATGCTTGTGTGGTAGTCTATGAGTGTAAAAATCGTAAGAACAAAAAGCATATGTAAGGAGTGTCCGCTCGACGGCGCAGTAAGGCATAAGGTGCACGGTCAGTGTGATGCTGAGCGGCCTGAGATCGTCTTCATAGGAGAAGCTCCCGGAGGTGATGAGGATTTGAAAGGCGTGCCGTTTGTCGGGCGGGCCGGCTGGATATTCAAGAACGCTGTCACCGACACCGGCCACCTGTGGCACAAGGCGCATAAGACGAACGTGATCTGTTGTCGTCCACCAAACAACAAGATAGAAAGCGTGGAAGGGCAGACTGCGATCGACTGCTGCAGGGCAGGTTTCTTTGAGGAGCTGTACGCGCTGTATAAGAGGGGAGCGAAGGTGTTCGTTCCGGTCGGAGCAACAGCTATAGCAGCGTTCGGCATAACGGAAAGCATTACACGTATTCGCGGCTCAGTTACTCCTATGCGCTGGCGCATGGCTGATTTCTTTACTGACGGAGTGAAGGATGTTATGGTTCTCGAACCATCCGACGGCGCCTATGATATACTGTGTATACCGACTTTTCATCCGGCCTTCTTAGACTATAGTAAAGATCCGCGACATCAAGTCACGTTCATCAACGACCTTGATAAAGCGTATGAGCTCACGAAGAAGCGGTACGTGCCGCCGGCTGAAAACTTCAACATTTATCCGACTGCCCTTGAAATAGAGGACCGAGCGAGGAGCGCTGTAGAGAACTCGAACCTGCTTGCCGTTGACCTCGAGACAAGCGGCTTCGTCCCCGGCCACGCCGCTATCATAGTGACAGGTATAGCAGAGACTGGAGAGCGGGCTTTCTCTATCCCCTTCCTTAAGGAGGGCGGTAAACAGAACTTCGAGCCGTTTGATAAAGCCGCCGCTCTTGCTCAGCTTAAGATCATGATGGAAGAGTGCGATACTATTTTTCAGAACGCTCTCTTCGATGCCCGTCACCTGATGTATCTCGGCTGTGAACCGAAGCGTATTAAGCACGACACGATGATCCTGCACCACTGCCTGAATCCTGAGCTGCCGCACAACCTTGGCTACATTACCAGCGTCTATGGGAAGACACCGTATTGGAAAGGCGAGATGCTGGACTCAATGAAGGCGCTCATTAAGGCTCCCGATGATCAGCTTCGCACTTATAACTTGCGTGACTGTGTAGTGCTCCATCAGGTGCTTGGTCCCATGCTCGAGGATGCGAAGGAAAGCGGTGTCCTGTACGTGTATGAGAATATAGCGATGCCCCTTGTTCCTGCAGTCCTGCACATGATAGAGAACGGTATTCTTGTAGATACAGCGGCTCTGCGCAAGTGGAGAGTGAAGCTGAAACGGAAACAGAAAACGCTGTATGCGAAGCTGCTCGAGCTTGCCCGTGTTCCGGAAGAGTTCAACTTTAACTCAGGCGACCACATGCGTTACCTGATCTTTGGCATAGTACCGAAACAATGGTCTACTGCAGTCGATAAACTGAAGGCGTACACCGACGACCCAAAGAAGAACCGCAACACGAAGGCGTACCGTCAGCTGCTCGAACGTGTTGAGCTGTTCAACGTTATTGTGCCGTTCAGACGGTTGCGGCATACGCCGAAGAAAACAGAAAGCGGAAACATAAGTCTTGACGACGAAGCGCTCCTGAACGTTCAGGTCGCGGCGAACAACCGACTCGCCGAGATAGGGAGGCTTCGCCGTCTTACTCCTAAGCACGCTGATGAGAAGGCAGAGCTGTTACGGCTCACCGATCTGCTCACTACATACCGTGAGTATAGAGCGAATGAGAAACTGCTTACGACATACACTTCATTTCCGCTCGGTAAGGATAATCGGCTGCGGGCTCCGTACCGCATAACCGGCACAAACACTGGACGGCTCAGTAGCGGCAATAAGAAAGAGGGTGAGGCCGGCAACATGCAGAACATTCCTCCGGAGGCAAAGCATCTGTTCATAGCTCCCGAGGGCTCAGTCTTTATACAGCTCGACTACAGCAACCTTGAGCTGAGAGTGATGGCAGAGATCAGCAACGATGATGTTCTGCGTGACATATTTGCCCGCGGTCTGAACGTTCATACTGAGAACTGCAAGATGATGTTTCAGATTGATGATGACCACCCGTTGTGGAAGGGCGCCCGCAGAGCCTGTAAGACGTATATTTTCGGGCGCAACTACGGAGGCGGCCTTAAGGGAATACATGCCCGCGTAGTGAAGGCTGTGCCCGAGCTTAACCTTACCTATGAGCGGTTTTGTGAAATAGATGAAGCGTACAGAAAGGCGCATCCGCAGTACGACCGCTGGCGTAACAGTGTGATACGGGAGGTGCAAACAACCCGCCGGCTTGAGAATGCGTTTGGACGTGTGCGCTATTTCCTCGGGCGCGATAATGAGATAGTACGGGAAGGCTTGAACTTTCCAATTCAGTCTACAGCAGCCGACATCATCAACCTTGCTATGATAGAGCTTGAGCGTATGATTGGAGCAGGAGAGCTGAAGGCAAAACTGGTAGGACAGGTCCATGACTCACTGTTGTTTGAGGTGCCGAATAGTGTGTACAAGCGGGAGGGGAAGAAAATAAAAGACGTCATGGAAAAGCCGGTTAAGATCGGAAAGCGGAACGTAGTGTTCCCGGTAGACGTAGAGGTAGGACCGAATTGGGGCTCATTAAAAGAACTGAAGGTGTAACATGCAAGAGGAACACGTATTTGAAAAGGCCGAAGGCGGTTACACAGAGCCGCCTGCGCCTTACCTTGAAGAGAACGATCCGTCTCCTTTCTGGTTGCCGGATCTCTATGATAGTGCCATCCCGCAGCAGAAGGGCTTCCTTACCGACCTTGTATATTTTATGAGAGGTATGGAGGTCCCGACGCTGTTCACGCTATGGAGCGGACTCTGGCTCCTGAGCACAGTCATAAAGAGGGAGGCGTGGCTGAGCTGGTACCCGCGAGTGCTGTACCCGAATCTGTACGTAATACTCGCGGGGCCTGCTGGCTGTAAAAAGAGCGTCACTATAGATGAAGTTGGTATGCCGATCATTGAACGGATCGGAAAATATATCGACAACATTAACATCAGGCGGATGAAGAACATTCACGTCGTGAAGGATAAGATGACCCCTGAAGCGCTGCTCGACGCTATGCTTCCTGCGAATAAGCCGGGAAAGGCGGCGTTTGCTTTCGTAGATGAGAACGGAGATCCGCTGCTGGATAAGCATAACAGGGCCATACGCTACAATGCAACAAGCGAGATGGGAGTAGTGCTCAGCGAGATGACGAGCAGCATCGGTAAGCGCAGCTACACTGAAGGCTTTGTTGAGATCCTTCTGGACCTGTACAATCCGAAGGACGAGTGGCAGTGGCGAACGAAGGGTGAAGGTGTGAAGAAGTTTCACAGGACATACCTAACTATGCTTGCTGCCACTACGCCGACCGCCTTCAAGGAGAGCGTACCGAAGGTAGCCGCCGGCGACGGCTTCCTCTCACGTTCTGTAGTCGTCTACCAATCGAAGACGAACCGCCGTTTCAGTATGCCGCGCAGGGTCGAACATGGTCCTACGATAGAGGAGCTGTCAATGCGCCTTGCATGGATTGCTGAAAACTCTCTCGGTGAATATCATCTGAGCGAGGATGCGTTCGCTCTCTATGATAGCTGGTACGACGACCACAAGGATTACCTTGAGCAAAACGAGTTTGAGAGCGGACTGCGCGGACGGATGGATATTAACCTGCTGAAGGTTGCGATGTTGCTCAGGGCACAGCGGTACGTACAGGAGCCGAAGAACGAGATAACAGGCGACGACATGGCAGAGGCCATCAACCTTGTCCATATGACCTACGGTATGAGCGCCGCTCTGCTTGGTGAACTTGGTGATGAAGTGATAGGGAACGGCGAGTCAGTGCTGCGTATACTTGACCGGCACGTAAGCCTCACCCGTACAGAGCTCATGCGTAAGTGCAAATATAAGGCTGATGAGCTCAACCCGATTCTTGACTACTTAGTGCAGACTGGTAATATAATGATAACAAGGGGCGGGAAACAACACAGCTATCCGAGCAAGGCCGGAGATGAAGTGTATACGCTGTCAAAGCTGTACGTGGAAGAGAAGAGCAAGCTTAATAAATACGATCCGAAGGAGATGAAGAAGCATGTCAAAGAAAAAGGAAAAGGTAGAGGAAAAGGTGGAGGAGAAGAAAGCAGTAGGCCGCCCGTCAGTATATACGCGAATACCCTTGGAGAAGATGGTGGGTGCGTACCGGAAGTTCAAGACGGCGAGAGCTGCAGCGAAGGCTCTCGGAATCAGTCACGTCACGTTGCTTCGAGTGTTGAAAGAGAATAACGTGCCGCTGCTCTCACGCAGCAACGCTATGAAGATGGCCGTGCACCACAGCCGGCACACAAGCAAGTTTGCTCAGTGGCTTGAGAAGCACGAAGGTGAGCCTATGCCCCGAGACTTCTACCACCTGCAGAAGCTCAGCGGTTGCAGCCGTGACACTATTGCCTGCTACTTTTACCGCCGGCGCAGCGAGCTCAAGCGCGTTCTGAAGTCTATCCCTGAACTGCGCAATCGGGCCGTCAAGCTTAGGGACACATTCGGTGATGACTACTACACGTACGATCTTAAGCGTTATGAGTACATAGTAGATAAGTTCTCACTGGATACAAAGATCTTCGCAGAGAACCGTAAAGGGGTAACACTCATATTTGATGTGCCGAACGTGTACGTGTTCCGCGAGATCGTTAACGCTTCGGATCTGTTACCGGAGTCGTCGTTGCCGCAAGGAAAGCTCGCCACAGATCCCCTTGATCATAGTACTCGAGAGCCTTTTTTGCGTAACGAAACTGAATACTTCCGGGCAACATTTCGGGATAGTTTGCGTACAAACCCTGAGTTTTTGTATAACCTACCGGAGAAAACTTCCGAACAAGCTGAGAGCGAGCCTGACGAGCCTGATAACCAGAACCCATAGACTGCAGGACCGCTACTCCCACTTCAAACTGGGGACCGCCGCCGAACAGCGCCGGCATCCCTGGTATGAAGTTCTTCGCATCTATTCCGAGAGCAGTGAAGGCAGCAAATAGAGCGCTCTGGTTCGCAACGAACCGTGCTACGAAAGAAGCCTTATCGCCGAAGTCCCCGTTTGTTATCCCTCTCATAAAGTTTGCCCTGTATCCTGCAGCATAAGTTCCGTACTGACCGAACATCTTTCCAAAGAATGAGCCGGTGTATATGGTAGGAGATTGCTCCTTTATATACTCAAACATCGTCTCATTGCTCACCTTCGTTCCGAAGTAAGCTCGAGCGGCATTCAGTCCATCATCGGTGTTCTTACCTACGAGAGCCTTCACTCTGCTGATAGTTTCACTGTCCATCTTTGTAATGCCGGCCTCTTTGAGGAAGCCGTCAATATCCTTAATGCCGCCCTTCCGCCACTTATCAAGAGCGAAGTCAAACCGGCCTGCAGCCGTATGGTAGGCAACCGCCCGTGTGTACTCATCACTGCTCTTAAACAGTCCGAGCGCTTTATGCGTGATGTTACCGAGCGTACTTTCTGCGTCTAAGATAGTGTTCACAATAGGCGGCTCACCGCGCAACACACCGATCTCCCGCAGGTATGCGTACTCTTCCTTCGTCATACTGCGAGCCTTCGTGATCGCGTCATCTACCCATGTATTGCCGAACCGCGGTGCAAGTGTAGTGAATACCTGATACGTATTTCTAAGCGCGAGCCACGGCCTATATCCCATGTTCGCAAGGTAGTTCATACTGAAGTAAGCATCAACTAAGTTACCGCCGTTCTTCAGTCCGAGCTTCTTACCGAGATCTTCCCCTATCCGTTTCGCTACCCTCGAGCCTTCATTACTGTGAAGACCCATAATAGCTTCACGGTAGCGGTTGAAGCGTTGAATAACACCCTCATCCACGCTGCTCTTAGCAAGCGTATCGTACAGCTCTTCCCATGCACGTCCCATATAATGTTGCCGGTATCCAACTCTGATGTAATGCTGCACGGCACGGATCGGGTCATCGATAGCCGCAAACTCCAGTGCTTCGCTTGTCCGCATATTCTTAAAGAACGCTTTAAGGTGCTTTGGCGGGTTCGTTCCATACACATCCCGCATAGCCGCCTCTACTAAGTCCTCCGCCGTAGACATCTTTGCAACTTCATCAGCGTTCTTAACTGCCCAATCCATTATACGCGGCATATAGTTCTTTATCATCTTATCAGGGCCTATGCCGAACACTCCAGCAAGTCCTGTGATTACTCCGTCTTTGTCTTCACCAAGCAGCTTACGTAGCCGGCCAGCTATTCCTTTCTCTTTCTCTGTCAGCTCACCGAACAGCTCGAGGGCACTCAGCTCCTCTGCAGGTGTCTGCGCACCGCTGTGATAGAAGATCGCCTTCCGGCGCTCAAGCGGTAGCATCTTACCCGCATCATCAGTGAAAATCTGCCTGAGCGCTCCTTCTGCCTTATCACTGGCTGCCTTTGCCATCCGTCGCGTTACAGTAATGTTGCGGTACTTTGATAACAGGTCAGTCTGTCCCATCTTATTGAGTGTAACCTCAGCCCAGTGATCCATGTTATCGAACAGAGCACGGATCTCGCCGGTTGCTCCCATGTGTGTAAGAGGCTCGCCTTTCTTCTGAGCTATGTCACCAAGGGGTCGTACAGGAGGACCGTCATGCACCGGTATGTTTGCCCTATCGTATTCCCGCAGCACCTTATCTATGGCGTTCAGTCCTTCCTCATCGATCTCTTCTAGCATGATTTCAGGCGCTCCGGTGCTGTCCGGGTACTCCTTATATACACGAAGCAGCTCATCCTTATTCTTCACGGTAAATGTGTTCTGACCGTCACTGACCTTAAGGCCGGCGCCTTCGTGCCATATCTGCAGGCCCTTCCTGTGCCCTATAGATTGCAGTGTCTCATACTCCTTCCAGCTTTTACGGATGAAACGGTTTGCCTCAGTAGGTGTCTCAAACTTCTGAATGATACCGAACTCCGGCATATGAACCTCATATACGCCTGCAGGAGTAACATATACTTCGCCGGTGTCGTACCCGCTTATCTTCTTAAGGCTGGTCATATGTTCCATGTCCTCGAACTTTGCCAGCAGCTGCTTCACACTGCGCTTGTTTCCGATAGCAACTCCGTTCTCAAAGGTGATGTCTACCGCGTCCTCGCTGACCATATTAACTTTCGGCGCGAACCGGTTACTAATCTTCTGCGGCCTATATCCTATCTTATCTGCAACCTCATTCACGCTCTTACCGGTAATAGGCTCTGTAAGATCCTTTCCTCGGACCGTAAACACCTTGCCCTTCTTCGTTATGTTGTAGCCGCGACGGGCCATATCAAACTTTACGTAGGAGAAGTCGGTTGTTTCAAGCAGGATACGGTCCGTGATCTCTTCAAGATTACTGCCAGTTATAGGATTTCGCCCTGGCAGCTTCACCTGATAACCTGCAGCAGTCTTATCAAAGGTGCCGCCTGCAACGTCAACAACGCTGCTGCGGAGCCACTTCTCTGTATCACCTGCAGAGGTGAACGGTGAGCGGTACAGTGCAGAGGTAGCTTTGCCCATCTTCGGCACGGCTATCTTTTTGCCCTTCCCGCCGAACGCTTCAACGACGTCCTTAAGCTGGCCGCTCTCAGGATCGAACAGCTCCTTTATGAACTGCTTCTGTGCCTTCGGCGTAGTGATACGGCCCGGAACCTCAATCGTTATGCGCCCTCCGCTTGCAGTACGTGCCAGTGCCATAGCATCAGCGCTGTCTATGACGTCTGCCTTCGTACCAATCTTTACCGAGATCTTATTCACCGGTACATCCTGATCAGCGAGCACTAAGCGCACGAAACGCTGAACCTGATCCTGATTAAGCTCTCCCTTCATCCCCTCAGCAGCAGCAGTAACAAGCTTATTATTGCGGGCGAACTGCTTAGCGCTCACTGTGCCCTTATACATGCGACTCACAGTGTCGCGTACCGTCGCCTCACTCTCATCTACAAAGTTCTTCGCAAGACCGATCTTACCGGTGTGCGGATTAAACTCGCTGGCTACCAGTTTCAGCTTATCAGGATAGAACATCTGCACAACGTCGTCACTTTCAACGATGCCGTCAAAGCCCGCTTCCATCAGGTACATAGCCCTGAGCGCTTCAGCACTCTCAGGGGCGCCTTTCGCTACCGCCTTCTGCGCCATGCGGTCAGCGATATTAATAGCGTCAGGAGTAGCGGGACGCCGTACCATAACAAGAACGTCCTCGCCCTCAGTAGACGCTTTTATTCTGATAGGCCGCTTAGAGCTGAACATGTCCTGACCCTTTGCGACTCTTCCGAGCGCTTCATCTCCGACCTCAGCCTTCACAACCTTTACGTAGCCGGTGTCGCCGAAGATCTTCTGCATCGTGTCCGCTTCTCCGGTGCCGATGTAGGGACGGTCTATAGGAGAAACAAAGTCGCTTGCCCGTTTCACCCTCAGTTTCTTAAGCTGTTCAGCCCGCTTCGGATCTACATACCCCTTCACCTTCAGCGGATCAAGTCCGCCGTCCAGCACTCTGCTTGTCGCCTCATACTGGAGCATGTTCTTGTGCAGGTTAATGTACTCATCCTTGTCAGATCCGCTCAGCCCTTTCAGCTTATCATACATTCCGCGAGAGACGCGCCGGCGGGCTCCTACCATATCGTCGAACACTTCCTCAGTGACGCCGGCTCCCTTCGTAGGTGCATACACATAGTACTTACTTGTACCCATCTCCTTGTGTACGGTCATGCCGGCAGAGTTACCTTCAAGCACGAGGTCGTCATAAGGATTCAGACGTATAGACCGGCTTGTTCCGCTCGCCGCCACTCTAATGTGAGCCTGCCCCTGCAGGAACCTGCGGGTACTGTCATCGAGCTGCCCCATCATATCATCAGTGACAGTGCCGTTGACTATGCGGTCGATTAGGTCATCGAGCTCCTTCGGCATCATCCCTTTTATCTTCTTTGTCTCCCGTGCCTTTCCGCCTGCTCTCCTTATAGCTCCTCCAAGGTGAGGCAACACAGTACCGAGCGATATGTTTATAGCGTAGTCAAGCAAGGCCCACTCACCGAAAGTCTTCGCTATCTTCCTGAAGGTATTCTGCTTGCGTTCATCGTCGCTGTTCAGCGTAGCCAGTATCTGCTCACGAACAATACCATAGGCGCCGCTTGAAGTGCCGCTAACGAAGGCCGGTAACGCTACCTTTCCTGCCCACGTACCGAACTTTCCCGGCAGCTTCTTTGCCAGCGCAACGCCGGCCTCTTTCATAGGAGCGGCAGTTATCTTATTATAGGTGCCATGAAATATATAAAGGTCAGAGACAAATCCGATGGCTGATCCAAGCCCACTATAAGTTTTCTGCACGGTGCGCAGTCCGTTCTTTCGTCCTACGCTCTCGAGGTAGCTCGCCAGCTTATCCCCATCAGTGCCGGTGTGCATATCTATCAGGTTTTCCCAACTGAACTGCGCTGCGTTCTCCTTCGAGCCGGTCAGCATATCAGCTATTTTAGCTGCGGGACGGCCTACGATATTAGCTGCAAGACCGTTCGACATGAGTCCATGCATAGCGCCGAAGCCGCTGATGTCAGTCGGCTCAAGCGCCCCGCTCTGTGCTTTCTGTATAAGGGGAGCGGCAGCAGCCATCTTCCGAGGGTCCTCGAATACCGGCGCTCTGCCGCTTACGATCTGATCTATCGCTTTCCCCTTCGTTTGTACATCATACTGAGAGAGGGCAGGGTCATTATTGAGAATGGTTGCTACTATGCGAGCTCGCGCCTCCTGCTGTTCCTCATACGTTAGCTGTGCGAATTGCGGCATAGCAGCCACACGTTGCAGTTCACTTTCGATAAATGTCTTTGCGTCGGCCACGGTGACCTCCTATTAAAAACCAGCGTTCCTGAGCAGATCGTCTACGTTGTTGCCTCCACCGCCACTACCAGCACCTCCGCCTGCAGCTGACTGCGCAGGACCAACATTTACTGTAGGTGCTACAGTGTACGGCGTACCAGTCGAGAAGTTTGTGAAGGTCGCGCTTTCACCCGTCTCTTTTGGTCCAAGTTTCCAAAACTCTCTCCAACCGTTCGTCTTATATATAGAGGTCGTAAACTCCTCTATCGGGAGGCCGGTCATCATAGAACCTATATTCATCATGTTGTCATGCGCCGACTTGAAATGCTCATTTGTCTGGAGCAGACTTGTTACAGCAGCGTTTATCTCTTCCGGAGTCTCATTGTTCTCGAGGATGTTTTCCATATACATCTTGTAAGTCTCATGACTGAGATCGTAAGCCAGAGAATAGTCAGGAGGGGCTTCACCGTTCTGTATCGCCTCAAGTTGTTCCTTCGCCATATTGAGTTTCATCTCTTCAAGAGCAAGCCTTCCAGCAGCGATATCGATTTCTTTTTCCTTGAGAGCCATCTCCTTTCTGCGCAACTCAGCGCTCGGCATCTGCTCACGGGTGAGCTTCATGTTTTCATCAAACTGCCTCTTTGCTTCCGTAAACTGTCGCTCCTCGAGCGGAATAACTGCCTCAACTTCAGGACTCAGCGGAGCGTTGCCGTACAGCTCCTGCGCTATCTGCTCATATCGCTCACGGGTTATACCCATCTGACCGACGAACGAAACCTGCTCGCCGTTCTCCCTTTGCTCTCGCGCCTTCTCAACATATCTATGGTCTCCAACCTGCTTATACGTCCTCGGTGTAAAAGCGCTTGAAAGGTGGTCAGTAGTACGCTGAACAATACGTCGCTTTCTCGGATTATCATTCATGCTCTTACTAAGCGCCTGCGCATTCTCCGCAGAGTCTACCATAGAGAGCGCTTCCTGAACCTGTGCACCGGAGCTCTCAGGAAGACCCGCTTCCTTTGCTACAAAGTTGTGATATTCAGGCTCCCTGATCATTGTCTCACGAAAACGCTTATCAGCTTTATCAACAAGCTGACCTATGTTCGCGAGCTCAACGCCGTTTAAGCTGCTTAAGTCTACAGAGCTCGCAGAGCTCAACGCATTAACCATCGAAGCGTCGGTTGCTTCAGGGTCTGCTACAACGTCACGTATCCTATCCTGTACTTGAATATTTTTACCTGACCACCAAGGCTGATTACGGTCTTCTGAACCTTCCGGAGGCATGTAAGTAGTCGGCCTGCCTTTAGCAACGTTATCAAACATCTGATTGCGCACAGCATAAAGAGTATCGCCATCTACACCAAACAGTCTTCGGGCTTTCTCATCAAACTCTGCCCACTCAGCCTCATCATCTCCTTTATTATCTGTAAGGTACGCTGTACCTTTTCCCATAAAGTCTGCTGCTTCCTGACTTCCGCCGGCGTCAAGCACAGCCTGCTTAAGCGTGGTTGCTATCTGTCCAGGACCGGCGTTTTGAGGCAGACTCACGCTGCTCCATACCTGCTCTATTGTCTGTGTGTTAATGGGAAGGTCAGCCTGCTCCTGCCCTGTAGCTATAGGAAAACCGCTCGCGTTTACAGGCATACCGCCTCTTGATGCAACTGCGTTTGCCTGCGTCGCATAGTCCTCTCTTTTCTGCTCTCCCTCCGGACGACCTACTTCACGCCCCGGAATAGTAGACACATCAGGACTCGCTACTGTAGCGGGATATAAGCCTCCGCCTTCAGTCTGTTGTGTAGTAGGATCATTGATACCGACCTGTACATTTCCCTGTAAACGCTCTGCGGCGCTCATAAGATTTGGATTCAAGTCTTTATTTATAGTCTTAGAAGGTTGCGGTTGAGGAGTAGGATTCGTGTCACGGACCGGTGTGGGAGTAACTCCCGGCTCCGGAGCAACACCGCCGCCACCACCGTCTCGCGGAACGCCTTCTATGAAGGCTCTCCGCATCACGTTCTCCATGATCTGACCCTTTGTGCGCATCGGTATATTAGGATCGTTGATAGCCGTAACAGTCTGATTGAACATCTGAGTGCCCTTGTCCGGGCCCCATATAGCCTGAAAGGTGCTCTCAGCAGTCGGATCGTTCTTCAGGTAGTTTGCCCAGTCCCCACCATGCTGTGTCTTGACAACGTTCTGTGCGTAGTCGAGAACGTTCCGCACATCAAACTGTCTCTGGTCCTCTGCCAGCCGGCGGTTCTCCTGCATCACGTTCGCAAACTGGCCGACCTGCTGAGCCCTCAGTCCCTGCTGCTGAAGCTGCTGTTGACGGTAGTCCATCCCTGTATTAAGAAATTGTGGTTGCGGTATCTGTGCCATATACTCCTCCTATCCGAACGGCTTCCAGCCAAGTCCGCCTGCAGTGGTAGCTGCGTCCATACCGAAGCCTAAGAAATCACCGGCGCCACTCGCAACTCTTTCCCAAGCACTCGGTTGATATTGATACTGCGGTGCAACAAGACCACCAAGCTGTCCAGCTATTCCGCCGTAACCCTGCATACCCTGCCCATAAGCTGTACCGTACAACTGAGCTGCAAGCCTATTAAGATCCTGTGCTCCACCAAAGGCGCTGTTCCACAGGTTGCCGGTCAGGTTGAGCTGATTCTGCTGTTGCTGTGCGGCAACATCAGCGAACGGCTGAGCAGCAGCCATACCCATAGCTCTGTTTGCCGCCCCGCTTCTGCCGGCTCCCATCGCATTAAACTGTGTAGCGGCATTCTGTATGCCCTCGTCTGCCTGCCTTGTAGCTATCGCATTAAGCTGTTCGGTAAGCTGAGCGTTCGGTCCTGCAGCAAGGTTCGCAAGGCCGCCTGACTGCCCCATGAAAGCGTTGTAGGCATTGTTCTGGTCAAGTGCACCAACCATGCCGCCCTGTCCGAAGGCAGCCATGTTCTGGTACTGGTCCATAGCGCCCTGAAGATGCTGTCCAGGATCAGCTATCTGATAGTCGTCTGCCGACGCTAAGTTCTCATATTCACCCTTACTCATAATAAATCCCTCCTCGTCAACCAGTATAAAACACCCTCTGTGTACATTTTACCATCATAGAAGTCTTTTCGCAATGCTCCTTTCTCCTGAAAGCCAACCCGTTTCAACAGCCGCTGCAGCGCTCGCTTATCAACCGGCACAAGCGCCTCTATCCACTGTATGTGAAGCCGGTCAAACAGATAGTTACCGAGCGCCTTAAGCTGTCCTATTTCCCGAAACACCTGCTTGCTGTCAAACAGCCCGTGTATCCTCACCTTCTGACTCGGTACATAATCTGTGACTCGAATGAGGCCGAACTCGCACTCGAAAACAAGTACGCTGTTAAACAACGCTTTATGAAAGAACCGCTTACCGCCATCCCCGTCATATTCGCTCGTTCCGGGCTTACCTGCGAACCGCTTCCGCAGACGCTCTATTTCTGCCTCATTCAGCACTACTGGCTTCATGGTGCCTGCACTCCTAAGCTGAGCTCATTTCCTCTCAGCCTCACCTTTACCACAAGCTCCTCAATAGTGAAGGGGGCAATAGCGGCAGTGGTCGTTATCCGGAACCTCACATGGCTGCTCGTCATAAGAAAGTTCACATACCCCTCATCATAGTTTTCCCGTATACGAAGGTTGCCGAGAGAGCGCCAGCTTCGTCCTCTGTTCCATGAGCCCTGCACCGCAAAGTTCACGGCCTCCGTCGGCGCCACGTCAAAATCGACCTTCATGCTCAGCCGCAGAAACGTCTTCACCTGATCAGGTACGTTAAAGTCAAGATCACCGGTTTCATACACCGCCTCTATCGGCTCCTCCGTAGTAACATCATCAACTATCAGCGTATCTACAGCCCCATTCTCACTGAGCTGGCGAAGCATATAGTCATACTCAACGAACAGCTTCATAGCGCCAGGTTGAGCCTCCATAGAATCCCACGTAAGATAGGTAGAACCGATCGGGGTAGCGTCGCTCCACGTAAATCCTACAAGGTCGTTCCACGTTAAGCTGAACACGTTCAGCGGATACGATATCATATACGTCTCGAAGGCAGTGTACGACCATCCCTTACTCTTATACTGAAAAGACCAGAGCTCTTCCATTATTGTCCGAGCTTTCGTAAAACCGAAAACAACCCTATCGTTAGACGGATCTATCGTAACGTAAGTCCGCTCTTTATGCTCGCTCTCTCTGATGGTTCTCTCGACTATAGGGGCGCCTATACGCTCAGGGCCTGCAGTGGTCATAAGGTAGATGTCATCCTGACCAATAAAGAAGTGACCCTCGAGGAAAGAGGCGACCGCCTTCATACCGACCAATCCTACATTGCCGGTCTCAACACGCTGAAAGACAACCGGCAGGTTCGGGTTATTCGTCGGCATACCGAGAAAGATAGCGTCATCGAAGTAAGCAACCAGAGTATTACCGAGTCGTACAAGCCGCACAATACCGCCCTGCGTGTACGGCAGATCTATGTACGCGGTAGAATCACTGAAGTCCCGTGAGTTCGTAGCGGTGCTCCACCTGATGCGCTGCCGGCGAAGTCCATCAGTCGCTTCAATCGTATGGCCTACAAAGATCCGGTCCTGAAACACCTCTATACAGCGGGCAACAAAAACCTCCGGTCCGCTCTCCCCCTCTATCTCATAATACTCGCTGTCTATGTACCATGTAAGCTGACTGCCGTCCGGCTCTGTCGGCTTATACACTACCAGCGGCGAGTTGAAGTCAGTAAATATAACCTCGCTATTAAACACCACCCAGTCGGCAAGGTAGCGCGGGTCATCATTAAAAGAGAACTGTATAGAGTAAGGCTGGCTTACGCAGTCTGCTATGTCACCGCCCTCTTCAAGCCGTATATTTGTAGCATCTACGATCTCAAGCACGCGAGCCTCACCTCCGCCGCACCGCACAAGGTAACCGGGGTATATGTCTGCGCTCAGAAAGTCAGTGCCTATACCGGTTACATCGGTTCCGTTTACCGTTATAGTCCCGACCTCATAAGTCCACTCTACTTCCTCAAACCCGGCTAAGCCAACCTTAAACAGCGGACCTGCGGTAGCCAGCAACAACTCCTGCTCGAGCTCCCCTACTTCGCTTGTCCAGAAGTTAAACAGATCGATGTGCACATAGTCGAGTGCAGTAAGTGCTCCGGAGCTGAGGTCGGTAGAACCGTAGGGCTCATACCCAGGCCGGCGCTTCGGTCCGTTCTCCGTTATAATATAGTTCTTCGCATCTCTGCACTCCCCTGCGTTGAGTATCTGCGGAGGCTTATTAAGAATCATGCCCCCGTTCAGCGGTCGCATCGGCAGATTCTGTGGATTGCTTACCTGTTGAAACCCGCTCATATATCCTCCTTACGGCTCTATTCTATAGCAGGGCCGCTCTTCATACCGCAGATGGTCCCGCACACTCAGTAGCGGCCACACCCACTTCCGTCCTATGTGCTGTACTACGCCGACATGCTTATAGCCGAACAGCCACGGTGGAACCTGATGTACAATGTCCCATCCTAACCATACCGCCGTCAGTCCGATCCACCTGTTATCAGGAGCGCACCAGCTCACTGTCCGCGGCGCCCCATACGTAATCGTGTGCAACTTCGTTCTCAGCTCAGGCCAGTGCCACCACACGTCCTCATGTGCAAGAGTGGCAAGCGCTCCGCCCTGACTGTAGCCCTGCAGCCACACCCCATGACTGCCGTATTCAGCCACAACTTCGAGGAAACGGTCCCGAATAGAGTGCCACTTCTCAACGAAGCCGGCGTGCGCCCGCCACACCGTAGGCATATCCTTGTACACGACACGTAGGAACCGAAAGTTCTGAAGCCAGTCCAGTTTACTCGTGCTACCCTCAAACTCAATAAACAGACTGCCGTCCGGCTCAAGATGCCAGTGCCACTCGGTGTCTGTCTTCGTACAACATTCGTTCCAATAGTTCACGCAATCCTCCTGACTTTTAACCAGCTATATACCGCCTCTTCACCAATTCCGTAGCCAATCTCGTAAGAACTTGAGGTATTATACTGATGCTCAAGTCTAATCGTGGTTTCGCCGGTCAATATAACTATAGCACAACACGGATAAGCAACTTGGTCACCGTCTGACCCGCTATCAGCGAAGCCACCAATCGGGCCAACAATAACAGCGCTATTTGTGACATCATACACACGAGCCCGGACAACACCAGAGCGCATAAACACATGAGAAAAATCAATCTCATAAGTGCCGGCTGGCAGAGTGACATCATGGTTTGTTACCATATCCGATGATGCTCCCGTAATACCATTATATTGTTCAGTATTCAGGGGCGTAGTACACCATACATTTAGCCCACATGGAGACAAAGCATTCCCATTATTAGTATGCTGGAAAACGCCAATTTCAGTCTTCTTTATAAAGTGCTCATGGATATCATCGATCTCTGTATACTGATACGTCTCAGTCGACTCATCCCACACGACAAGCCGGTCATCGTCGGCAAGGTCGCTCAGGTGAGCAAGGTCAGCAAAATTGTCACCATCTACCGAGTAGTAGGTAGCAAGCTTCACACTTGTGCTGTTCATTATTTTAATGATCGGAATAGCTGAGATGTTAATAGGTCTGTTTTCATCTGCTGTAGGCACAACGTTTGAGGCATCGAAGCCGACTGTAACGTATCTACTATTACCAGAGCCTGCCGGTCCTGTACTGGTCCCCCCTATGGGTTCAAAAGCGCCTGTCATGTTATAAAAGAAGCCATCATTACCTTGGAATGATCCTTCTATGTTTCTTATTGCATCAGCCTGAAGTCTACCTGCCGTTTGCCGCGCCCTGATAAACCGCTCTTCACCTATTACATCAACGATGCCCATGCCATCGAAGGGAGAGTTTGGCTCATCGATAGTGCCGCCATCCATTTCAACCCATCCTGGCTGTACGTCCGGCTCATCATAGATGTCGTAGTCTTCGTTGCCGTCAGGAAAAGCATCATAGTCGAGCGTGATTTTTATTTCGCTGTCCACTGATACCACAGTAGCAGGCACGCTATCGGTCGTGTTCCACACAATGTCGCCGGCAACTACGCCGTCAGTCTGAAAGGTAGCAGTAGAGTCTTCGAGACAGGTAGCAGTATCTGTGTCTGCTGTGCCGCTGCTCTTGTTCGTCTTGCTCACCGCTTCAAGCGATTTATCCCACCATATGATTGAAGCCAGCGGCAACTCCTCTCCTGCTAAAGAGGCAAGATAGGTAGCAATAGAGTCACCGTCTATGGTGAGCTCAGAGGCATTGAGAGCGAAGACGTAGCCGTCAGTCATAGTAACATAGATCGTCTTCTTATCTGCACTGTAGTGCCACTCGAAGGCTTCAGATGCGACAATCTGATCTTCATTCGTCGCATTGTTTCCTGAGCTTTTCGGGTATAGTTGCGCCTCTCGGCCCTTTCTACTTACTGTCTCCTTGCCCATTTAGCATCCTCTTTATCGCCGCCTGCTGAACCTCCGGCCTCTTATCATCCATCTCAGGCCGATAATATTTACTGCGCACATTGCGCTGCCAACTCTCATTCGTGCTGTACACAGTGTACACGCCGGCGAATGCTCCAATGTATACCTGCATCAGGTTTACTGGCATTCCCTCCTCCGCAAACACTCCATAGATGAATATAGCCGCACCGAGCGCAATGAAGAATATCATGACTATCTTTCCTACTGTGCCGAACTTCATGCCGCCACCTCCCGTACCGTTCCCATTATCCTAAAGATCCTCTTATCAACTACAATCCCCTTCGCTGCCGTTACACTGCCGCCTTCCCACGGGTCCCATTCGCAGTTGCTCTGTCCGTCCCCTTCAACGAAGTGCCACTTATCATCTTCTGTTTCAGCGGTCTCATTATCGTAGTACATACGCAGCGCCTCTCGCTCCTCCGGTCCGCACACACGGTCAGGCTTCTCCCACTTATCGGTATACTCCACAATGAGGCCGAACGCTAAGAACACCTCATTCGGTGCGAGCACCTTAAAATCCTTCCTCATATAACCCTCAGCCATGCACAGATCCGCTATGCGTCTGATCTCCTCCCGAAGGTTAATAGGACGGAAGGCGCCCTCATTCCACGCAATCTTCGCTATAACCTGAAAGTAGCAACCCTTCGCGTTGTGCTCCGGAGTAAAGGCTGGATCGTTCTGATACGGAAACTCTTCCTTCATATCAGCAACCTGCGAGTCGCCAGATAAGGGTAATGATGACGGCAACGGAGCTGATGGCGGAGAAACAGAGTCCGACGATTGTGAAGATTTCCCGTCGCTTATCCGCCGCTGTTTTACGAAGAGGGCAAGATGTCTCACGACCGGCAATAAATACCGCCATACTCTTCTTAACGTCCTTAATGTCATCCTTCACCTCCCGCATGTCCGCCTCAAGGTCGCCTACCTTCTTCGAGAATCCGTTCTGATATAACGCAGAGTGGAGCTGCGCCACCTTAAGTTGCATTTCTTCCATACCCGATCGCCTCTCATGCTCACTCATTTTGCATTGCACCTATATTGCGTAAATAACTACAATTCTATAGCCTTGATTATTATAATCAGCAGTTAAGCTAGTTATGATAACATTTGTAGCGTCGTAAAATACGTATGCACCGCTTGTCCCATCTCCATCCCAAGGTATAGCCGCCCAATTACTGTTAGTAATACTATGTACAAATGCTATCGCAACAAGAATGTCGTCAACGTCAAGACCATGAGCTACGGATATATTTCCGCCAGCATTTAACGTTCCTGTTAAGGCTTTTATACCTATTGACGTACCATTATTCCCAAGATCAGCCCCACCTGAGAAAGTTTCTTCTCCAGTGTGATCATTATCTCCAGAGAAAACATTGTTACCGCCAACTAAAATTGAAACAGGAACCCATGATGGATGCACGTAAACATATTCGCTTCTATCAGTAGAGCGAACCCACCGGCGGCCATTGTCATCAGCAGTGAGGGCAGTTGTACCATCGGGGCGCGTTGTAGGCTCAGCAGCCTGATAATATAGTTTTGCACTCCCGCTCTTGTGCCAGCCGTCTGCAGCAACCGTTCCGCTGCCGAGGTTCATCGTGTGCCCCTTCTCAAACCGCTCTCTTATTCCTGTCTTTAAGAGTCTGATCTCATCATCGCCGTAGCTCGGGCTGTCGTTGCCGCTCGGGTTATCCTCGAATGACGTATTCCACGTCACTAAGGCCAGTAAACTACGAAGAATATCCATAATAATCCTCCATATAAAACGAAATATCATCGCGATCACTCCCACGGTCGAACTGCTGTATTGCAGTTTCCAGCGTATCCTCAAGATCACGCTTTGTGCTATATGCGCCTGCAAACTCCTGTTGTCTGCGCAAACCCCACCAGACAGCCCACAGCAGAACCGCCTCCTGAAATGCCTGCGGTATCTCAGGCTCATCAGTAAGCGCTGTAAGCGTTGCCGGCATACCGAAATACCTTATCCTATAATACCGGCCATCAGGTACAGTCGTGTCGAAGATGAGACCGCCTGTTACGTCAGCAAATACGCTCGGTGAGCTTCCTATCGTTGTCTCGATAGAAGTGAACTGAGCGGTGCGGTCCGCCCGCGTAAGCACGCTATTATCTTCAAGATCTGTTATCTGCATGACCGCTATCAGCTCTTCAGTCGGCGAGAGCGGAATGTTTACCGCCGCATCAGCCGCTCCTGCATCCACAAAGTTGTACACGTTCTTTGTCACGCAGTAGGTGCTTGTAGCATCCGGTGTCGTATCCCACGCTGTGGCCACTGTCGCCACCCGTGCCGCGCTGTAGTCTACTATGAGACGCTTCTGCCCGCTCCCGGTTCCTCCGGTTATTTCAATGGCCCACCCATTATAAAAGTCGGCCACAGCTTCAGCGACAGCGTCAAAGGTAATAGTCTGAGCAGCACCTGCTGCAGCGGTCCCGGTTAGGGAAACGCCGGCAAAATATACTTCACGCTCAGTACAGCGAAACCGTATGATGCGCCCGTTCTTAAAGCGCCACGTAAGTATACGCCGGTAGGCTCTGTTGAGCCACTGAAGAAGCCGTACCGCTCCTTCCGAGCCGATGTCTACCGTCTCGCCGTCTGCCGCATACGGGTCAAGATCACTCGGCTTACCAAGCTGACTGTGCAGCTCTATGAGCATCTCCTCAACTGTCATATCAACCTCCTCCACGCTCATATAAGTTTTCTAAATCGCTATAAACTTTCATATAAGCTTTATTAGCATCCTCTTTAGTAGCAAAACAGCCAAGGAAAGTTTGTTTTCCGTCTATCCTTATCTGAGCTTGCCACGGGTGTTTTCTTTGCTTTAGCCTCTTAAGATAGGTAGCTCCAGGTAGTTTTCCGTTGCGGTGCTTATAAGAGTTGATTATATTAGCGCGATTAGTTACATCACGAAGATTCATAGCCCTATTATCATCTTTATTACCGTTAATATGATCTATTTGATTGATAGGCCAATCGCCACTAATAAAAACCCAAGCTATTCTATGCGCTAAATGCGACTTACCTTTAATTGAAATCCTACGATAACCGCGATCGTCAACCGCGCCAGCAATCTGTCCAGCTTTCATTGAGAAGTGGTTTCTCTTCCATGTAATGTTTCCTGTCAATGGGTCATATAACAACAATTGTTTCAAACAAGTAACATCTACCATATATTCTCCTCACTCAAAGAATACGTTTGAACCAAACGTGGTCTGCACCGAGCTCCACCCCGTCAGGGAAAGCTTCATCAACAGCCTTCTTCACTCCAGGAAAGTTCGGCAAATTGTTATAGTCGTGTCCGCCGATCCAGCCGCCGTGCTTGACCTTCGGCGACCACAACGCAATGTCTTCCTTTACCCCTTCATAGGTGTGCTCGGCATCTATAAAGACGTAATCAAGACTGTGGTTGCTGACCTCCTCTGCTGCCTCCTTGCTGTACATTGCCATAACAAGACCGCGTTCACCATAGCGTTGTGCCATGGCAAGCACGCCTTCATACGCTTCATCAAAGACTTCCTGCGGCCTGTGCTGTGTAGTGCCGGGAGTCTCAGCATACCGGCTGCCTTCCGGAGGACGGCGCCAACTGTCTATCATAAGAAGAGTCGTAAGGGGGCGCTTCTGCAGAACCTGCTTTGATGTCGCTCCTTTCCATACGCCGATCTCAGCTCCACGCGTAGGGACCGCTACCGGTATGCGAGCAATCAGCTCTTCCCACCGTTTGCTTTTGCCGTTTATGCGGCTCCGCTCAGCTTTATGCGCTTCTAAAAGTTGCTCCCGTATGTTCGCCTTTCTCGGTACAACCGGCTTTTTGCGATTCCTTTCCGCCTCAATGATTTCTTTGCTCGGCATCACTCCTCCCTCAACATATCCCAAATCTCTACTTCCTGTATTATACCACGTCTGTAGTTATGACGATAGTTCTTTGCAGGATCTTTCCCCTTAAATCCTGAGTTCAGCCGCTTGCCGGCATTGTGCCCCGGACCGAACCGCACTCCTACCTCTTCTTCCCGGTCAGCGGTAGATCTCCGCAGAAACCGCGTGTGCACACACCGTAGCGGATTGCCTTCCCACGTGTCTGGAAGAGCCCGCATTTTCTTGCCCGCATGTACACGGGTGCCTACATGAAACAGCACATCATTATAGGTGTTCGGCCACCTTGATATATGACTCATATTGTACAGCTTCGTCGGAGTGTGTGCCGGCGGACCAAGATACCCTTTCGCAGTATTGTCTCCTGGCGTGAACTCGGTGGCGTGCAGAAACCAGCCTTGCACTTGGTAAGCAAGATCATACATTCCGCTCTCTATCTGGCTGTACAGCGTCTCGAGTCCTGCAGGGTCGAATATTTCATCCCCATCAACGCCGAAGACCCACACATTCTTCCCGATATACGGCTCAATGTAGCTGTGCGTCTTCTTCAGATTCGGCTCATGCACCGGTGTTACTCCACAATGCTTCGCTATGCTTACCGTATCGTCAGTACTGCCGGTGTCTATCATAAGGATGTCGTCAACAAACCGTTCTACACCCTCAATAACATACTTAATGTAGAGATCTTCGTTGCGTACCATTATCACAGCTATTATAGGAGTCATATAAGACCCGCCTTTTCCATCATACTCTCAACCTTATTAAGCTGCCCCCCCTGCCGTCTCAGATGCTTCCGTACTATGGCACTGTGACCGCGACCGTTTCTGCGTATGTCTATAAGCCTTTTATATTGATGAGGAATACCTTGACCGGCTTCCTTGTACCAGAGGGCTGCAGGATATACGACAGAACCGAGCGGGGCTTTACCCCGTACAGTAGCGTCCCTAAGCGCTCCCTTTATATGCACGAACACCGTATCGTCATCAATGTACGACCAGTCCGGATCTACAGCATTCCATTCACGGGTTGTGTAAGCATGAAGGTCAGCATGATGCTCACCCCTCTCAAGCATATAACCGAACGCTGTCTGATTCATACCCTTATACTTTCTGTTCCACACTCCATGAAAGTCTTTATCAAGAAACATCTGATTGTTCACTTCAAGCCAGCGGTGCATAAAGTCGCGAGAGGCTCCAGTAGGACGGACCATCATGATCCCGTTGTTAAAGGGAACCTTGCCTACCTTCAGCCGGCGCGTATACGCAATATCAAACGGCAGATCGAAGGCGTGCTCGGCGCTCTTAAGCATCAGCATATCGCAGTCGGCTAAGATAACATCGTCGTCAGTGTTATCGATGTAATCTACCCAAACCTCAAGCTTACGCGTGTTCGCGTGTTTACCGCAACGCATAGCAGGAGTGCGATCCTCTGCCGGCAGAATGATCTTCTCAAAGTTCGCCTCCGGCATGTGCCGGTGCACAGATGACTCGAATACACGTAACAGTTCCTTGTAGTCCGTGTAACCGTTGATATCAAATTGAACTGTTAATATTGTCACGTTTTTACCTCACACAGTTATGCAAGGTACACGTACAGTACGCCGGCGCCGGCCCCGCGCTTTATGCCGCTTGCCTTCAGGTTAGAAGGATAGCTGATGCTGTCCTCACCTGCAAACGCACATATAGCGTCCCCATCCGTATTCTGAATAGCAGCTACAGCACCTGTAGCGTGCATAGCCTGAATCCGACGAAGACCGGTAACAGCATCACCGTCAGCAGCCATTATGATAACCTGTCCTTTTTCTACAGCAGCCATATTTATCCTCCTTCAGTGAAGTGAGACACCTGCTCGGTGCCTGATGATTTGCGAAGCCGCCCAGCCCGCTCTTTCATAAGAATGCTTTCTATATCGTCAGCGCATCCTCCCGGTATACAGTAAGGCTTTCCGCGGAATATGCGCACGTCTTCCTCTTTATACGCAAGCCCGCATATCACACAGCGGTAGCTCCTCTGGCCGGTAAGGCCGGGAACAAAGCCGTCTGAGGACTGCGGCACGCTCCTTGTAACAATAGACCCGTCAGTGTCCTGCACTTCCCGGTCTACCCATGTAACCTCTCTGTCTCCTGCACCCATATGTTTTTCCTTACAGAAAAAAGGGGCTCACCTACGGTGAGGCGGCCCCTTAAAATCTCTTTACGGTTTCATTAGCTCATAACACTGTAACGCTTCGTACCGGCTGCGATAGTGACTGCAAGCAACATATCAGACGTGTTTGTACCGCCTGCGTTGTTAATCTTGCCGTCCTGCTTGATGCTGAACTCACTGAGGAGTCCGGTAACAGCGCTGACATCACCGTCGGTGTCCCACTCTATAGCCTGCACTGCAAGCAACATATCGGTCGTCTTAATGTTCGCAACCGTGTGGTCACCGGCAGCTCCGCCCTTTATGAAGTGCGTTATCTGAGCTACGCCATTCGGAAAATAAGATGCAGCCGCTGGATTATTAAAAACCATAACTACCTCCTACGTTCCGTCGATCTTTACAACGCCTCTCCAGTGGAAGAAGGTGGTCTGAAAGCGCATGGTGCCCTTGAAGATTGCAGCATCGGTGTTGAAGTCGTCCATGCCCTTAAACTGCGCCTCACGTCTCCACATAAAGCGAAGGTCGTGTTCGTTCGCAATCAGATAACACGCATCAGCATCAGTAAGGTAATGACTTACCATAAACTTCAGGCCGATGTGGTTGAGCGGGTTCATGGTGTTGTTCGCACTCTCAGGGTCCAGCTCACTTTCAATCAGTTCCTGTGCGATCCACCGCAGCTGATAAGGAATAACTAACAGCTTCGGCTTGTACACAATGGGAACGCCCTTCTCATTCGTAAGACCTTCGAGCAGATCACAGGCACTCTCAAGCGTAGTAGCACTGAGCGCACCACCTACGATGTTGTCCAGCGTAGCACCAGGAACTCCCTGTACGGGGTGCAAATTATTGAACAGCGCAAGACCGTCGAGACCTACACGGACTAAAGGATCGGCACCGCTGTTCAGCAGATCCCAAAACATCAGCTCACGGGTGTAGGCGGCGGACTTACCGAGATCGCTCATGGCCTTCTTCATGTGGCCGGTAAGATCGTCCTCATACATATTTCGTGACATCTGTACACCAAGACCAAAGTTGGTAAAGTATACAGTTTTGTCATTGCCCTGCTCAAAGCGCTCAAACGGAATCGCCTGATTCTCATGCATTGCCTGCATGGCTCCGAGCCCAACCATGTCTCCTTCCTTAACGAAGTGAGTCGTCTCCTGTGTGGTATTCGCAACCGCAGTGTACTCAGTAGGCTGACGCTGATAATCGTCAAAGAAGATGTCCGAAAACTCCGGGGTAAGCAGATTTGCAAACCCACCAGTTGTCATAGGCATATTCTACTCCTCCTTAAACCGTTGGATCAACGTCCTGCGGGTTGATGATCTGAACGAGCAGTACGGGATAAAGGTCTCCCCACTCACTTACGTTCCGGTCGATATCGATTACAAGAAAGTCGGTTCCTGTCGCACTCAGATCAAGGTACATCGCACCGGTAGCGCCGGCAAGATTGAACGAATGACCGAGAACACCATCCGCCGTCACTTCCTGTGCCTCTTCACTCTCAAGGAGCTTAGCCTGCACCCGGTAGACAGACTCGCTGTCGTTCGCCGGATAGATCAGCGGAAAGTTATAGTCAGGACCGTCTCTCAGACCCAAATCTGCGTCATACGTAGGGAAGTCGTACAGCGCTACGCCGAAGATACCATCTCCAGCGTTATACTCAGCAGCTACACCGCCCTCTACCTGCACCGGATCACCCGTGGAGATCGTGTCTCCCTGAGCGCCTATCGGTACACGTCGAGTGGGAGCGGCAGAAGTGCCGGAATCCCTGTTATGATAACGCAGCGAAAAAGGAGCAAATGTGTTCATCCTTTTCCTCCTATTATCTTAAGGCGGTGCAGGCCAGATAGCCGACGGCTTAGCCTACATCCCCCTCATCATCTACTACTTTCATACGGTCGGGCTTCGGAAGGTTCCTGTTGAACTGCTCAACGTTTCCCGCAAAGGTCTCTTTGTTCGACTTATACGCACGCTGGCTTTTCAACGTCTGTGCCTTTGTGTGCCGATCCTTCCGCTCCTGCGGGATCTCCATAGCAATCAGCTCCGGATCATCTTCTTTCCCAATCTTCTTTATCGGTCCGGACTCCATGCCAGGATTCTCTGCCTCCCTATCGTCTTTCGGCTCCCTGATGACCGTATAACCAAGCTGTTTCGCAGCTTCAAACTGATCTGGCCTTTTCCATACCTGATGGTACCCGCGCCTCTTGCGCAACTTCAGCCTGTTCGTGGCGTTGTTTCCAAGCGTGTCCAGCACCGTAATACTGGCCTCAGCCCTGTTCAACGTCTCTTTCTGCGCCTCCTTATACGCCTTCACAGTAGCATACGGAAACGGCTCGAGCTCCTCATCGCTGAGGGGCGGCAGATCATCAGGGTCAAAAGCAA
>Ga0272441_10004189_pt1 | contig 26520 bp, 24 predicted proteins | sample SSMProp6N_FD_193582 | JGI IMG/M metagenome (GOLD analysis project Ga0272441, IMG submission 193582) | Marine sediment archaeal communities from Little Sippewissett salt marsh, Falmouth, MA, United States - SSM-Prop-6N | ecosystem: Environmental > Aquatic > Marine > Wetlands > Sediment ... | reverse complement strand
CGCGCCGTGTGGAGACGGTTGATATCGCGCCGACCATAGCGGCGTATTTGGGCATTACGCCGCCTTCCGGCGCAAGCGGTGTGCCGCTGGAGGAAATTACGTACTAGCAGCGGGCACGGGTGCCCCCACGCAAACGCGCCTGCATGGTAGGTTGCAACATGGCCAAGGAAAGGGGTGCTGTCATGGTGGACGACGGCGAAACGAGACCTGCCAAATCCGAGGATGACTGGCGTCTCTTCATCAATCATGCAGCTTTGCTTTTCGCAACGCTGATCGTCTCGGTCGCGTTCTTCAGCGTCATTCAGATTTTTTTGCAAGCCTTAGTGCTGGCCGCCATTTTTGCCGTCCTCGCGGCGCCGCTTTATGAGGCCATTTTGCCGCGCGTCGGCGGCCGTGCGGGGGCGGCCAGCGGGTTGACTTTGTTGATCTGCGTGTTTGCCGTTATCGCGCCCGCCATCGGCATCGGGATCCTCGCCGCGCAGCAGGCGGCCGACTTGCTAGCCGGCGTCACGGAACTGTACCAGACGGTGCACGAAGAAGTGCAGGGTCTCAAAGAAGGGTTGGTGACATTGCCGAGCTGGGTACCGTTCGGCCAGGAGATTAGTGCGCTGATCCCGCGCATCATCCAAAATACCGATGGCATCTTGAAAGAAATCGCCGGGTTTTTAAGCGCGTCGCTCAAGGGCATGATCAACGGCACTGCCAGTTTCTTTTTGAGCTTTTTCACCTTTCTGTATGCGATCTTCTTTTTCCTGCAGATGGAAACACCGATCATCAAGCGGACGCTGCGTTACACGGGGTTGAACACGGAGCTGCAGGCAGCGCTCAACGATCGGATCATGTCCATAAGCGAGGCAACGCTCAAAGGCACGCTGATTATAGGCGGCATTCAAGGGGCGCTTGGCGCCATGGGCTTTTGGATTACCGGCATTCCTAACGCCATTTTCTGGGGTGTGATCATGGCGCTGGCAGCGGCCGTGCCGGCTGTCGGGGCATCGTTCATCACCGTCTGTGGCGCCATTTATCTGGCCACGCAGGGCAGTTTGGTAGCCGCCATCGGGCTTGCCATCTGGGGCCTGGTGGTGGTCGGCATGATCGACAATATTCTGCGCCCGCCGCTCGTCGGCCGCCAGGCGCAACTACCCGACCTGGCGATATTCGTCAGTACGCTTGGCGGGTTGGCGGTATTTGGCGTGGCCGGGCTTATCTTCGGCCCGGTTTTGGCTGGTATCTTTTTCACCGTGTGGGCGTTCTTCGCCGAAGAGACCAAGCAGCGCGCCCGCCGTGCATAGCGGCTTTAGAAGCCGATGAGTTTGGACGCGGAAAACAAGATGATGCCAACCGGGGTAATGTAGCTGAGGCACAGGTGCAAATAGCGTTTGACCCACCCATCGGCTAAATCCGGCACGATGGCGCGGCTTATGAACAGCGCCATCCCCAGGCCGCTGGCCGGCAACAACCAGGCCGATGTCGTCTCGTCGAGAAAATCAAGCAAGCCAAGGCCGAAAATCGTCAGCGTGCTCCACGCGCTAAGCGATAAGATCACCGTACCTCCGCCCAGCCACGTGATCGCCGCTGCCAGCAATGTTGCGGCAGCACCGCTAAGCCCCGCCGCCTCCTCGATCCAATGGCGGGCGATGACCAGCAGCGCGATGAGTGACGAAAACGCCGCTAAAAAAGTGGCCGTGAAAAAGCCAAAGCCCAGAAGCGTGCCATAGGGCAGCAGGTCAAACCCCTTCGGCAAGGCAATGAACAACAGCCCCGGGCCGGCCCCGGCTTCTAGGTTGAAGGTGAACACGATGGGAAAAATGATCAGCGCCGCGGCAAAGGCGATGGCGGTGTCCAGAAGCCCGACGGCGAGGTCGAGCCGCGGCACGTTGGCCCCGCGGTCCAGATACGCACCATAAATCAGCATGCCGCACATGCCGACGCTCAAGGTAAAGAAGGCATGGCCTAGCGCCTCACCGAAGGCGGCCGGCGATAGGGCGGAAAAATCCGGCTTGAACATATAGGATAAAGCGGCGCCAAACGCGCCAGTGGTAGCGGCAACCAGCATCAGCATGGCGGCCAGCAATATGATGAAGGCCGGCGCCAGATAGCGCATGACGGTCTGGATACCGTCGGTCACGTCAAAATAGACGACAATACCCGCCGCCAGAACGATCGCCGTAACGGCGGCCAATTGCAGCCAAGGGTCGCCTAGCATGGCGTTAAACGCATCGGCGCCGCCGCGCGGCACCCCTACGCCCAGGGTGGATAGGGCGAAATCCGCCGCGTAGATGCCGACCCAGCCGGAGACGACGCTATAAAAGGCGAGGATCATCAGCGCGATGATGGCGCCGAGCGCGCCGAGGCCGCGCCAGGCAGGGGCCATGGCCTTTTCGCGGGCGACCGTCAAAAACGCGCGCGCCGGATATTCCCCACCGCGCCGGCCAACCAGCACCTCGCCGATGAGAAGCGGCAGGCCAAGCCCGGCGAGACACGCCAGATAAAGCAGCACAAAGGCGCCGCCGCCATTTTCACCGACGATATACGGAAACTTCCAAATATTGCCGAGACCGACCGCCGAGCCTGACGCCGCACACACAAACATCAACCGGGACGACCAATGCGGCCGGCCGTGCTGTGGGCGAGCGGGATAGGCGGTCGTCATGGGGCCGGTCTACCTGTGTGCATGCGCGTTACGCGCACAGTCTCAGGTTTTATGCGTATTTTGAAGCCCGGACGGCGGTGCGGCTTTTATCTCTTGCTCGCCACGTGCCACACTGATCCTTCATCATACGGCCGGTCGGCGGGAGGGGCTTTTGACGATGCTGCAGGGTTTGGACGAGATCATACGCATCCCGGCGCGCGATAGGTGCAAGGAAATGCACCCGCATCCCCAGCCGGCAGACACGTTTGGCTGCCCGTGTTGCGCGCCGGTGCTGGGGGAATTCGGCATGCTGTCGCTGCCGCATATGGCGCGGGCGGCGCACGCCCATAGCTGGGACCGCGCCGACTTGCCGGCACCGCCGGAGACGGCCGGGCCGACCGTTTTTTACAACGCGACGGTGATGACCGTGGATGCGGATTTTTCGGTTGCTGAAGCGCTGGCGATCGATGCGGGCCGTATCGTTGCCGTCGGGCCGCTTGATCAGGTAGCCGCGGCGGCCGGCGCCGAGGCAACCGTTATTGACGCCAAAGGCGCCACCATTCTGCCCGGCTTCATCGAGCCGCATATGCATTTTTTCCCCATCGCGATGTTAAGCCGTTTGGAGGATGTCGGCGCGCTTGCTTGCCCGACGGTGGACGATGTGATTACACGTATCGCAGCGCTGGCCAAAGCCGGCACGCCTGGGGCGTGGATCATGGCGCGCCAATTCGACCCGTCGCTGCAAGCAGGCCCTGACGCGCTCACCCGTCATCTGCTGGATCCGGTCACCGGCGATACGCCGTGCTTCATTTTCAACGCGTCGCTGCATATTGCCTATTGCAACAGCGCCGCCTTGCGCATAGCCGGGCTTAGCGTCGATACGCCGGACCCGGAAGGTGCCGCTTTTGGCCGCGACGCGGACGGTACGCCCAACGGTGTGTTGCAGGGCGGGGCAGCGTTTGGGCAAGTGCTGGCCCATAATCTTGCCGCTATGGCGCTGGAGGATGTGCCGGCGGCCTGCGCGCATGTGTGCGAGCGGGCCAACCAGGTGGGCATCACCACCTTTTGTGACCAAGCGACGGGGAGCTTTCAGGGCGCCGGTGAACTTGCCGCATTCCGGGCCTTTGCCGAATCCGGGCACATGACCACGCGGCTGCGCTATTCGCTGTTTGATACCGTCGCCGGCGTGTGGGACGACCCGGATGTCAGCGTGGCGTTTGGCGATGGCGATGCCTATGCGCGTGCCGTCGGCTGGAAGATTGTATCCGATGGGTCGAACCAAGGGCGCACCGGCTTACAGCGCGAGCCCTATCTAGGCCGCCAAGATATGGGCCTTGCCTATGTTGCCGCCGATGCCCTCAAGGCCAAAGTTACCCAGCGCGCCCTTGAGGGGTGGCAGGTGGTGGTGCACGCCAATGGCGACCGCGCGATCGACAACGCGTTGGATGCCTTCGAAGCCGCCTATGCCGCCGGCGCCCCGCGCGACCGGCGCCACCGCATCGAACATTGCTCGGTGCTGCACGATGAGCAAATTGAGCGCATTGCGGCGTTGGAATTATCGCCCAGCTTTCTGATCGGCCACGTGCATTATTGGGGCAAGGCGTTTCGCGATGAGATATTCGGGCCGGTCAAAAGTAACTTGCTGTGCCGGGGGCGCGCGTGTGGCGATGCGGGCATCGCCTGGACCATGCATTCCGACGAACCGGTATCGCAGATGGGCCCGTTGCGCTGCATAGAAAACGCGGTCACCCGGCGCTTGTGGAAAGACCCCGACAGCGTGCTGAACCCGGAAGAACGTGTCAGCGTTGACGAGGCGATCATCGCGCTTACCCGCACCGCCGCCTGGCAATGCCACAGCGAGCACGAAGTGGGCTCGCTTGAAGCCGGCAAATACGCAGATTTCGTGCTGCTGGACCGCGATCCGCGCGCCGTGCCGGCAGAGGAGATTGGCCAGATCACCGTCTTGGAGACCTGGTGCGGTGGCCGGCGGGTCTATGCCGCCTAGCCAAGGCTTGCCAGATGGAGGCGTTTGGGCTGGCCAGCGGCCCCTTTATTGGGCCATATAAGGGCCGGTTTCGGCGTATTTGCGAGTGTAAATCAGACTATGACGCAGGTTGAAGATGTGTTCGAGCGCAACCGTAAGACCTGTGCACCTATACATCGCACAGCCTGCGCATGTACGCGCCAACGCCGGAGTAACGCTGCGCCATGACCCCCCGGCACCCCGCACGCGTATTGGCGATGGGCCCGTATACCTGGGCGCTGCTTGCGGCGGCGGCAGTGTGGCCTGTGGCTGCCGTCTATCTCTATGCCCGTTTGGGGGTCACCGTCCTGGCGCTGCCGATGTGGCCGGTTGCACTTATTGGCCTCGGCGGCGCTTTCTACCTTGCGGTTAGCGCGTCGGCGCGCCGGGCGCGCAAGCACGCGGTACGCACGGTTTGGCGTGAGGTGGCCGCCGCCAACCGCGCCTGGGGCAACGCGGTGGCGCATATGGTGCACGACGATACCGGCCGCGTGGACAACGGCGCCCAGCGCGATTTGATCCGCCGGCATATGGCCTGGGTGCGCGTTTTGGCGGCACAGCTATGGCCGCCGGCAGCAGGGCAAGGCGCGCTCCCTGACTTGCATTATCTGGAGGCGGATGAAATCGAGCGCGTGGAGCGCGCTGAAAGCGCGGCAACGCAGATCATGCAATTTCAAGGCGCGCAGATACGGCAGCTAACCTTGGACGCGCAATTGGATGCCGCCCGCCAGACCGCGTTTATGCGGCTGATCGACCGGCTTTACGACGCGCAAGGCGCGGTTGAACAAGCCGCTGCCGGACAGCGCCTGGCGTCGCCGGTGCGCCTGGTGGGCAAAAGCTTGGTGTGGCTGTTTATCGCCGTGCTGCCGCTGGGTCTTTTAGACGTCTTCTCGCATACAGCATTACGGCACGGCATGGACGCGCCGCTAACCTCCGGCTACCTGTTCGTCGCGCTGGTTCCGTGTGCGCTGGTCATCTCCGGTGCGGTTTTTGTGTGCCATGCGCTTGATGCGGCGGTGGTGGATACCCCCGGCCGCGATGATGCGGTGCCGTCCGCTGCCACCCTAGAGGCGGAGGTGAAGCACATGATCGGCATGGATGCGGTGCCGGTCATAGCGCCGCACGGTCGCACCCAAGACGTGTGACCTTAATATCACTGTGTGATTTTGAACTACATTTAAACGAAAAAGTAATACTTCTCAGCGAGAATCACCTTTACGAATCAATGTCGTAATGGCGTATCCCGCGAGGATGAAATGGCGTTTTGTCAATTAGCCTATGTGAGCGACACAGACCGGGCCCACGCGCCTAACGAGGTCTCGGATTTGATCGCTTGCGCCCGCCGCAACAATCTGCGTGACAATATCACCGGCATGTTGCTGGTCGGCCGTGCCGGGTTTGTACAAGTGGTTGAAGGCCCGCGCGAGGCGGTGATGGCGTTGCTGAACCGGCTGGAGAACGATCACCGCCACCGCAATATGGTGCTGCTGCACAAGGGGGATGCGCATGTGCGCGTATTTCCCGACACGCCCATGCGTGTGCGCAACGCCGACACGCACGCGCTGAAGCAGCTTGAACGGGCTGTGCCGGTGCTGTCGGCGGGGCTGTGCTCGAAGTTTACCGCCGAAGCGGTGGGCCTGGTCTAAGCCATCGCCGTTAGTTGGCGATGACCATGCACGGCGAGCCTGCCGCTGTGAGCGTGCCGCATATGCGCCGCGCGGTGATTTCATCCACTCCCACATATTTGGCGCGGTAGAGCGTATCGTTCGTGCGGCGTATCGGTTCGACGCGGGGGATGGCGGCGGCCAGTTGCGGTGTCGATTTGGCGGTGGCTGCTAAGTGCGCGTGCGCCTTTTCCGCCGTTGAGAACGCGCCAAGCTGCAACCCCCAATCGCCCGAGCCCGTGGTGCCAGGTTGAGCCTTAGGGCCATCGTCGCCTCTGGGGCGGGCTTCCTGTGCGGCGGTAAGGGCGGCTGCGATTGTCTCATCCGCCACCGCGGCGGACGGGGCGTTCCAGACCACGGCGATGACGTTGCGGCCACCGGCGGTGCTCTGTTGCGCACGGTTGATGTGCGTGGATGGCGGTGCGCCCGGTGTGGCAGGACGTGCCAGCACGTCCAAGAACGTGGCCGGGCTTTCGTAATCAGTGCCGCGCCAGCTAAAGCGCGCACCCACTAAGCCGGCTGCACGGTCTGGGAAGGTGCGCATCAGCGCCAGCGCAAAGCGGATCATATCGCGCGGGGTTGAAAATTGATCGGCGTACGGCCTGCCCGAAACATTGGCAAAGCGCGTATCCGTCATGCCGAGCGCGCGGGCCTTAGCGTTCATTGCCGCGACGAATGCTGCTTGCGACCCGGCCAGAAATTCGGCCAGCACCAGCGTTGCGTCATTGGCGGAGGCGGTGATGACCGCACTAAGCGCATCGCCTGCCGAAATTGTGTCGAGCGCGGCCAACCCCAAGGCCGGGGCAGGCTGGCCTGCCGCGGTATCCGAGATGAAGATGTTGGTAGCCGGCGTGAGGGTTCCTGCATCAAAGGCTTCAAAGGTGAGGTAGATGGTCATCAGCTTGCCCAAGGCAGGGGCGGGCTGGCGGCTATCGGCGTTGTCGGCGAAAAGCACGTCGCCGGTATCCGTATCCATAACCACGGTCGCGCCCGTTACCGTCTCTTGGGCGACGGCGCTGGTTGCGGCGGCACCCGCAAGGGCAATTGCGACCAGCACTTGGCGGGTTAACGCGCGCATGGGCTGGGCCGCCGCGTAAGGCCGAGGGCGGGCCGGACGGTGTTCGGCTTGCGGCCATATGTGCCTCTGCGCATGGCGCTGCTTTCCGTCCCATACAAGCGAATCACCCAAGCAGATTAAAAAAATCTGCCATCTCGCGCTTTTGCCTGTCTATGGTCGCCGGTGTGATATCGTCTTGCCGGTGCGCCCCCCTAATTCCGGCGGGCCGGCGCACCGGCACATAAAACGTCGCAAAGAGAGTGCTTGGGGGCGGTATGACGAGCCAGCCTAACGGTTTGAAGCGCGCCCTTGGCCCGGTTTTGCTGACGCTATATGGCGTCGGCGTTACGGTCGGTGCCGGCATTTACGTGCTGGTCGGAGAGGTGGCGGGCATTGCCGGGCTGGCGGCGCCGATGGCGTTTTTGCTGTCCGGGGTGATCGCCGGCCTGTCGGCGCTGTCCTATGCAGAGCTGGCGGTGCTGTTTCCCAAGGCCGGCGGCGAGGCGGCCTATGTGAACGCAGCCTTTGCCCGCCATTGGCTGACGACACTGGTCGGCCTGCTCGTCGTCGTCACTGGCATAACGTCGGCGGCCACGGTATTGCTTGGCTTTGTCGGCTATCTGAACGAGTTGATCGCGGTTCCCAAGGCCGTGGCGCTGATATGCGTGGTTGCCGGGCTGGCCGCCGTCACCTTTTGGGGGGTGGCGGAATCGCTGACCATCGTTGCCTTCACCACAGTGCTTGAGGTGGGCGGGCTGGTGCTGGTGATCGGCGGCGGGCTGCCGTCGCTCGCAGCACTGCCGGCGGCGTTGCCGGATATGCTGCCGGGCTTCGAAGCATCTATATGGCTGGCGGTGGTGTCGTCGAGCGTGCTGGCGTTCTTTGCGTTTATCGGCTTTGAAGACATCGTCAACATGGCCGAAGAAGTGCGCCAGCCAAGCCGCACCTTGCCCTTGGCCATTGTCCTAACGCTGATTGTCAGTGTGCTGCTGTATATGCTGCTGGCCGTCACAGCGGTGTTGACGGTGCCGCCGAATGTGCTTGCGCAAAGCGACGCCCCATTGGCGCTGGTGTTTGCGCGCAGCGGCGGCAATCCTGAGCTTTTAAGCGGTATCGCCGCACTGGCGGTGGTCAATGGTGCTTTGATACAGATTATTATGGCGTCGCGGCTGATTTATGGCATGGCGCGCCTTGGGCGCTTGCCGGCGGTCTTCGGGCACGTCAACGCCATCACCCGGACACCGGATTATGCGATCATCTGTATATCGGCCATCGTGCTGATATGCGCGCTGACATTGCCGATTACCGACTTGGCCGCCTACGCCTCGCTCGCCGTGCTGTTGGTGTTCACGATCGTGAACGTGGCGCTGCTGAAGCTGCGCGGCACAGTTCCGCGTGATCGGCCGCGGTTCAGCGTGCCGCTGCTGATCCCCGTGGCGGGCGCTCTTGCCAGCTTTGCCCTCTTTGCCTTTGGCCTTGGGCGGGAGGTTGGTCTATTTGGCTATTGAGTGCGCGATAAGACGGGTCGCACGGCATCCGGTGGTGCATTGGGCACGACGCCGGCGCGGTGTAAGTCTTTGACAAGCTCAATCGGGACCGGTTGGCCGGCCAACCGCGTGCGGTAAATCTGGGTGTTTTCAAGAACCCGCTGCACGTAGTTGCGGGTTTCCGAAAACGGGATTTGCTCCACCCAATCTATCGGGTCGATGCCCGGCGTGCGCGGGTCGCCATAGGTGGCAATCCATTCGTTCACCCGCCCGCCGCCGGCATTGTAGGCGGCGATGGTCAATACGTAAGAGCCGCTATAGGTATCCAGCAGGTCGCCCAAATGCGTGGTGCCGATTTGGGTGTTGTAGGCCGGATCGTTCAACAGCCGCGCCGGGGTGTAGCTAAGGCCGTGCTTGCGGGCGGTGCGTTTGGCGGTGGCCGGCATCAATTGCATTAGCCCGCGCGCGCCGGCGCGGCTTACAGCCTTAGGGTCAAACTCGCTTTCCTGCCGGGAAATGCCGAACACCAGCGCGCGTTCCACCGGCTCGCCGACAGAGCGCACGTCGGGCAAGGCGACCGTTGGATAGGCGTAATCGGGCAATTGAATGCCTTTGCGCGCCGCCGCCTTGGCGGTGCGGATGGAGAATTTGGGAAGGCCTGCCTGCAAGAACCATTCGGCCATCGCCTCGAAATCCCCGGCATCGTCGAAATACCGCGACAAATGATAGAAGAACGAATTGAACAGCGTCTCTTCTTCCAGGTCGTGCAGAATTTTCATCGCCGCAACGGCGCTGGAGGTCTGGAAGCTGGGCGGCGGTTGCCGCGGGCCCGCTGCTACGTTGATAGACGTATCGGTGCCCAGCAGCGATTGGCGGGCCAATTGCCCGTAATAGACGGTATCGTATGTGGCGGCGGTCTCATAGTAAAAGGCGGCGTCTTCAGAGCGGCCATCGGCTTCCGCGGCGCGGCCGGCCCAATAGGCGGCGCGGGCGCGGCTGATGGGGGTTTTGACGTTGGCGAGCAGGGTGCGAAAGTGAAAATACGCGCTTGTCGGGTCGTTGAGAAAACGCAGCGCCAGCCACCCGGCCAGCCATTCCGCTTCGGCAAAATCCACCCCTGACGATAGGCCGTGCACCTTCACCAAATCATAGGCGGTTTGGTAATCGCGCTCTTTGATCAGGCGGCGGGCGTGTAAGTGCCGCTCGCGCCAGAATTGGTCGGGCCGCACCATTTGGTCGGCGGTGGTGGGCGCGCGCAAAATCAGCGGCACGGCAGTTTCGGGCGTTCCGGCCCGGCGCCGCCAACGGGCTCTGTCCAGCAACAGGCCGGGGTCATCCAGAAGGGTGGCCGGTACCGCGGCCACCGCGCGGTCGACGCCGGGGCTGCGCCGCACCAGCCGGATGCGCGCTTCGGCCAGCGCCGCGTGGTCGGCGCCGACGAGCGCTGCCATCTGCCGCGCATCGGTGGCGTCATGGTCCCACAACAGCCGGTCCAAACGGGCGATATGGTCTTCTTGCCGTAAGATGGCGGTGTAATCGCGGATGATTTCGGCTTCGCGGCTGCTGGAAAAATCATGCTCAATCCAACCCAACCGAATTAATTCTTCGCCCCGCGCTACGGCGCCGGCCTCAATCAAGGCCTCGCCAAAGCGGATTTTGCCTTCGCCGGTAAGCGGCGGGGTTAAGTCAAACCACGCCAGCACCGAGCCGGTATCCGGGTCTTCGGCCAAAAAGGCCTGCTCGGCGCGCCGCTCAAGCCGGCTGCGCCTGGGCCAATCCGGATTGGCGTTGAGAAAGGCGACAATCTCCACGTAAGAGCGGCCGGAATGCCTGTCTTGCAGTTCCAGCCACAGAATGATCTGGCGCGCCGCCCTGTCGCCGATGCGTGCAGCGGTGCGGCTGGCGGCGGCCCAATCGCCTGCTTGCGCTTTGGCCACGGCCCTTTGGGTGAGGGCATAATCCGCTTGGGTGAGGGCTTTTTGCGCGCTGCGGGCGAGGTGGGCGGGCGGCTCTGGCCGCGGCACAGGCACAACACTGGGAGCCGCCAGTGCGGCGCTCGCCGCCAGCGCGGCGCCGGTCGCAAGCAACACGGCGAGTGCAGCAGCGCGCCAGCGCAGCGGGCACGCGTGAATAAAAACCATCATCTCTCCCGTCGCCCTTATCCAGTCGCCTACACGCGCGTAAGGTGGCATGGTGCTTGCCGTACGCACTCTATCACCATCGCCGGTATGTCTGCATAAAGTTTCGGTCACAAGCTTGCCTGGCCGGTAGAGGCCGTTGCGGTGCGTCTTGCGTTCCCATACTGTCCGCGCCGCAAACAGCGCTGCTATGATGCGCGATGCGCCCCGTTGCCGGCGGCTCTTAATACGCATTCGGGATAAGGATCGATGTTTAAAGGCTCCATTGTCGCTCTTATTACGCCCTTCGATGGCCCGGATGTGGACGAAAAGGCGTTGCGGGCGCTTGTCGATTGGCACGTGGCCGAAGGCTCCCACGGCCTTGTGCCTTGCGGTACGACGGGCGAAAGTCCGACCCTGAGCCACGCCGAACACAAGCGGGTTGTGGAAATCGTCATTGACCAGGCGGCCGGCCGCATTCCGGTGATGGCCGGCGCCGGCTCGAATGCCACCTCAGAAGCGATCGAATTTACCCAGCACGCCGCGGCGGCCGGCGCGCAAGGGGCGTTGGTGGTCACGCCCTATTACAACAAGCCGTCGCAAGAGGGGCTCTATGGGCATTTCATGGCGGTTGCCGATGCTGCCGACATCCCGATTTTCATTTACAATATTCCCGCCCGCAGCGTGGTGGACATGACCGTTGAGACCATGGCGCGGCTGGCTCGGCACCCCAATATCGTCGGCGTCAAGGATGCAACGGCGCAGCTTGACCGGGTGTCCCATACCCGCGCCGCTATCGGCGCGGAGTTCATTCAGCTTTCCGGCGAAGACGCAACCGCCTTGGCGTTCAACGCCCATGGCGGCGTCGGCTGCATTTCCGTCACCGCCAATATTGCGCCTAAGGCGTGTGCTGAATTTCAACAGGCCTGCGCCGCGCAAGACTTTCGCCGCGCGCTGGCGCTGCAAGACCGGCTGATCGCCGTTCACCAGGCGATGTTTTGCGAACCCAGCCCGGCGCCGGTCAAATACGCGGCCAGCCTGTTGGGGTTGGCGTCGGAGGATGTACGGCGGCCGCTGGTGCCGTGCACACAAGACGGCAAGGCGCAGGTGCGCGCGGCCATGACGGCCGCCGGCTTGCTCAACGCAGCGGCGGATATGTAAGGACCGCCGCCCATGGCCAAGGCAAAGAAAGGGGCAATCCCGCCGCGCAAAATTGCCGCTGAAAACCGCAAAGCCCGCCACGCCTATGAGATTAGCGATACGCTGGAAGCGGGTATTGCGCTGGAAGGCACCGAGGTCAAAGCGTTGCGCGCGGGCAAGGCCAATATCGCTGAAAGCTATGCGTCGGTGGAAGGCAACGAGCTGTATCTGATCAACAGCTACATTCCGACTTACGAAGCCGCCAGCCGGTTTAACCACGCGCCGCGGCGGCCGCGCAAATTGCTGGTGCATGGGCGCGAGCGGGCCAAGCTTGCCAACGCCGTGCAGCGCGACGGCATGACGCTGGTGCCGCTAAAAATCTATTTCAACGACCGCGGCCGGGCCAAGCTTGAATTGGCGGTCGCCCGCGGCCGCAAGCTGCACGACAAGCGCCAAGCCGACAAAAAACGCGATTGGCAGCGCGATAAAGCGCGGCTAATGCGTGAGCGCGGTTAGAGGGTGCTCAGGTCGTCGGTGATGTGGGCAAACACCTGCTCAAACATCTTGGCCGTCAGCCGCCCGGTATTGGTGTTGTAGCGGGAGCAATGGTAGCTGTCATACAGCGTCAGGCTGCCCAAGGCGTGGCGGCGGGCATGGGCAAACGGATAATCCGCCAGCCGGTAGCCGCCCATCCGCACCAGGCTGTCATGGGCGATGCGGCCCAGCGCCAACAGATGCGTCAGCTTCGGCAACGCCTCGATGCGGCCCTGCAAATAGGCGCGGCAGGTGGTTATTTCCGCCGGCGTCGGTTTGTTTTGCGGCGGCACGCAGCGCACGGCATTGGTGATCATCGCATTGCGCAACGTCATGCCGTCGTCGGGCCGGGCGGCGTAGACGCCCTGGGTAAAGCCGAACTTGGCCAAGGTGGCGTAGAGCAAATCGCCGGCGTAATCGCCGGTAAAGGGCCGCCCGGTTTTGTTGGCGCCTTGCAATCCGGGGGCAAGCCCGACGATCAGCAGCCGCGCGTCAAGGTCGCCGAAGGATGCGACCGGGCCGTTGTGCCAACCGGGATATTGCGCCTGATTGGCGGTGCGAAAGGCTACCAGGCGCGGGCAATGGGGGCAGGCGGGATCGGGTTCCGGTGCCGGTGTGGGGGGTGCCGGTGTGCGGGGAGCGGGAGAGCGGGATGTGGTGCGGGCCATGCCCGATCATACCCGCGAGCGGCCCACCGCCCTATACGTGGCCCCCGCCTGCACAGCCGCACAAAGACGCCGCTAGGCGCTACGGTGGATAGGGCACATGGAGGGGCAAGACCGCGGTGACATCTGAACGGGTCTTTATCGGGTTCGGCGCTAATCTGCACGGCCCCGCCGGGGCGCCTGCCGATACGATTGCCGCTGCCGGCGCTCTGTTGCACAGGCGCGGGGTGCATCTTGTGCGGCGGTCGTCGCTGTTTGCCGCCGATCCGTGGGGCGGTGTGCGCCAGCCTGTGTTTGTCAATGGGGTGTGGGAGGTGCGCACGGCGCATCCGCCGGCACGGCTTCTCACCATCTTGCTGGCCGTTGAAAAACAGCTTGGCCGCCGCCGCCGGGTGCGCTGGGGGCCGCGCGTGTTGGATTTGGATTTGTTGGCCTATGGTCACAGAGCCGGGCGCTGGGGCGGGGTGGCGCCGTTGCAGCTGCCGCATCCGCGCCTAGCGCAGCGGGCCTTTGTGCTGCTGCCGTTAGCACAGCTGGCACCATGTGTGCGGCTAGGCGCTGGCGGCGGTATGAACGTAGCGCAAGCCGCCGGCCGCCTGCGCCCGTCCGCCCGTCTCACCACCCGCCGCATGCCCTGACGGCAGCCGAAATAGTGCGCGGAAATGCTTGCTTTTGTGCAGTGCAACGGCTAGGATAAACGACTGGAAACATGAATTTTGGCAGCGGCAGCCGGAGATGCGCCGTCTGCCGGCGTTTTTATGCGCCCTGCGGCAGGGATATACGGCTATGATAGGGTCGTGCCAGCCGCCTTTCAGGAGTGGATGAATGGCCCGCGTTACCGTTGAAGACTGCATCGACAAAGTGCCAAACCGGTTTGAATTGGTGCTGCTGTCCGCGCGGCGGGCGCGCGCCATGTCGTCGGGCGCGGCGTTGACCATTGACCGCGACAACGACAAGAACCCGGTTGTGGCCTTGCGCGAAATCGCCGAAGAGAAGGTGGATTGCGAGACCTTGCGCGAGGACGTGATCGCCGGCCTGCAGCGCCACGCGACAAGCCTGACGGAAGACTTAACGGACGACGATGTAGCGGTGCCGCTGCAATTGGGCATGGAATCCCGCGCCGACGATATGCCGGCGGGGGATAGTTTCGGCAGCCGCGAAATGAGTGACGAGGATCTGCTGCGCGCCTTGCATGATGCGGGCGAAAAGACGGCGGAGCGGCCAGCGGGCAGCGATGAGGAATACCCAGACCTCTAGGTCTAGAAAACCCACGGCGAAAAGCCGTATCTCCGGCGCCACACCCGATGGAGTGAGCGCCCCTGGCGCTGCCCTTGCCGCGCGCGCGCACCCCTCCGGTGGTGCTACCCCCGATGCGCCGCACATAGCGCGGTCCGTTGCCACCGCTACCGCGCCTGATACGCTGATCACCACCCGGCCCACCGCTGAGCGCCCGTTAGTGCGCGCCAACGAGTTGGTGGAGCGGGTGCAGGCCTATTATCCCACCGCCGATGAGAAGCTGCTGAAGGGCGCCTATGTCTACGCGGTAAAGATGCACGGGGCGCAGACGCGCGCCAATGGTGACCCGTATTTCTCGCACCCGGTAGAGGTGGCCGGCATATTGGCCGACCTCAAGCTCGACCCGGCAACGATTGCCACAGCGCTGCTGCACGATACCATCGAGGATACGGACGCCACCCACGAAGAAATCGCCGGCCTGTTCGGCGAAGAGATTGCGCAATTGGTTGACGGGGTCACCAAGCTCACCCGGCTTGAATTGACCAGCGAAGAATCGAAACAGGCAGAAAACTTCCGTAAGCTGATTTTGGCGATCGCCAAAGACGTGCGCGTGCTGCTGGTGAAGCTGGCCGACCGGCTGCACAATATGCGCACTTTGTCGTATATCAAAAAGCCTGAGTCCCGCCGCCGCATCGCGCAAGAAACCATGGACATCTACGCGCCCTTGGCCGGGCGCATGGGCATGCAGAGTTTCCGCGATCAGCTTGAAGACCTAGCCTTCGCCGAACTGTACCCGGAAGCGCGCGAGGCGGTTAAGTCGCGGCTCGACCTCAAGCAGGATAGCAACCGCGAATTGGTGGTGCGCATTGCCGATGAGATCAAGCGCCGCTTGGCGGAGGCGGGTATCGAGGCGTGGGTATCCGGCCGCACCAAAACGGCCTATTCCATCTGGAACAAGATGGAACGCAAATCGATTTCCCTCGAACAGCTATCCGATATTTACGGCTTCCGCGTCGTCGTCGATACGGTGGAAGATTGCTACCGCGCGCTTGGCGTCTTGCATTCCACCTGGCCGACGGTGCCCGGGCGCTTCAAAGATTATATCTCAACGCCCAAGCGCAACAATTACCGCTCGATCCACACCACCGTCATCGGGCCGGAGCGCGAACGGGTCGAATTGCAGCTGCGCACGCTTGAGATGCACGAAGTGGATGAATACGGCGTGGCCGCCCATTGGTTCTATAAGGATTACGTAGAGAACGGGGCCAAGAAGGCGGTAAGCGCGTCCGATGAGCTTGTAGCGCCGTTCCGCTGGCTGCGCCAAGTCGTGGAAATGCTGGAGCACGGCGCGTCACCGCAGGAGTTTCTCGAGCACACCAAGCTCGAAATGTTCCAAGACCAAGTGTTTTGCTTCACCCCCAAAGGCCGCCTCATTGCCTTGCCGCGCGGCGCCACGCCGATTGATTTTGCCTATGCGGTGCACACGGATATTGGCGATAGGTGCGTCGGTGCGCAGGTCAACGGCCGCCACATTCCGTTGCGCTCGGAATTGCACAACGGCGACGAAGTGCAAATCATCGCCACCGAACGGCAAGTGCCGCCGCCAAGCTGGGAGGCCATCGTCAAGACCGGCAAAGCGCGCGCGTCGATCCGTGCCCACCGCCGCCGCGCCGAGCGCGAGCAGCACACGCGCTTAGGCCGTGGCATCGTCGAATCTGCGTTGCGGGCGGAAGGATTGCCGGCGGACGAAGCCGCCCTTGAAGTGGCCCTCGCCGATCTGCCGGCATCCTCGCTGCCGGCGCTGTTTGAGCATGTGGGGCGCAGCCCCGGCAGCATCGACGCCGTGGTGCAGGCGATGCTGGCGCATTTCACCCCGGAAAAGCAGTCGCGCCGGCCCAAAATAAAAGGCGCCCCCGTGGCCGCCGCCGCCGGCCGCGCGCGCGAAGCGGGCACGGTGCCGCGCCGGCGGCCGGATGCGGTGCCGATTTCAGGGGTCGGGCCGGGCACCGGCGTGCTGTTATCGCCGGTGTCCATGCCCATTCCCGGCGACAGGATCGTCGGTATCGTGCAGCCCGGTCAGGGCGTCGAAGTCTACCGCATCGACAGCCCGGCGCTGGAAGCGTTCGATGACGAACCGCTGCGCTGGATTGATCTGGCCTGGGATATCGACGCCGATGAGCACCGGCTGTTTACCGCGCGCATCCTGTTGGTCGTCGCCAATTCGCCCGGCGCGCTGGGCGATGTGGCAACCGTCGTCGGCAAGCATGGCGCCAACATCGAAAACCTATCCACCACAGACCGCGGGTCGGATTTTTATAAGATAGAGATCGATGTGGGTGTCGAAAGCGCTAAGCACTTAGAGCGGCTGCTCACCGGGCTGCGTAGGCTCAAATGCGTATCCTCCGCCAAGCGGCTCTACGGCTAAATGACCCCACCACCGATGTTTCCCCGACGCGCGAGCCCGCCATGACCGATGCCCCGTATTCCGCCTCCCCACCGCCTGCTGCCCCGCCGCCTGCTGCCCCGCCGCTAACGGTGGACGACGTGCTGGCGGAGTTTCGCGCTGCCGATGCCTTGCTAGAAGGGCATTTCATCTTGTCGTCCGGCCGGCATTCGGGCCTCTATCTGGAAAAGAACAAAGTCTTCATGGACCCGGTGCGCACCGCCCGCCTGGCGCAAGCGCTGGCGCAAAAGGTGCGCGCGGCGGTCGATGGGCCTGTGGATGTGGTGGTGTCGCCGGCCGTGGGGGCGATCATTCCCGGCTATGAAATGGCGCGGCAGCTAGGCTTACGCGCGATGTTTACCGAGCGCGAAAACGGGCAATTCGTGTTCCGGCGCAATTTCACGCTGGCGCCGGGCGCACGGGTGCTGATGGTCGAAGACATTGTGACGACCGGCCTATCGTCGCGCGAATGCCTGGCGGCGATCCGCGCCGCCGGCGGTACCCCCATTGCCGCTGCTTGCTTCATCGACAGGTCAGACGGCACGGCGGACTTAGGGGTGCCGCTGATCGCGCTGGCGGAGCTGAATGTGCCAAGCTATGCCCCTGATGCGCTGCCGCCCGAACTTGCCACCCTGCCGGCGGTTAAGCCCGGTAGCCGCATGCTGAAAGCCTAACGCCGGTTGCCGCGGTTTACTTTCGCCACCAGCGATACCAAATTACCCGCATGACCACCTCGACCCCCCCTATGCCGCTGCGGTTAGGCGTTAACATCGACCACGTGGCGACGATCCGCAACGCCCGCGGCGGCCAGCATCCCGACCCGGTGCGCGCGGCGTTGATTGCCGCCGCGGCGGGCGCCGATGGCATTACCGCGCATTTGCGTGAAGACCGCCGGCATATCTCCGACGGCGATATCGACCGGCTGATGCGCGAGCTTAACCTGCCGCTCAACCTGGAAATGGCCGCAACCTCGGAGATGCTGGATATTGCCCTTAGCCATCGGCCGCATGCCTGCTGCCTGGTGCCCGAGCGGCGCGAAGAAGTGACGACCGAAGGCGGGCTGGACGCCGCCGCTCAGCATAACCACCTAGCCCCGTTCGTGCGGCAATTGGTGGAGGCCGGCATCCGGGTGTCGCTATTCGTCAATCCGGATAGCGTGCAGCTAGCCGTCGCCAAGGCGATGGGCGCACAGGTGGTGGAACTGCATACCGGTGCCTATTGTGAGGCGCTCAGCACCGGCGATGCGCAGGCCGCCGATGCGGAGCTTGCGCGCTTGCGTCGTGCTGCCGCTGAAGGGGCGCAAGCGGGCCTTGAGATGCACGCCGGCCACGGCATCACCTTCGATGGCGCCGGGCCGATTGCCGCGATCCCGGAATTGGTGGAACTGAATATAGGCCATTTCCTCATCGGTGAGGCGATTTTCGGCGGCTTGGATTCCACCATCCGCCGCATGCGCACCTTGATGGACCGTGCGCGCGCCGCCGGCCGGTCGGCCACCGCGTAATGGGCCGTGCACCCGATATGCCGCCGATGGGCCGCCGATGATTTTGGGCATCGGCAATGATTTGATCGACATCCGCCGCATCGAGCGGACGCTGGAGCGGTTCGGCGACCGCTTCATCCAGCGCGTGTTTACCGAGATCGAACAAACCAAATCGGACCGGCGGCTGAACCGCGCGGCGTCGTATGCCAAGCGCTTTGCCGCCAAGGAAGCCTGCTCAAAGGCGCTGGGCACCGGCTTGCGGCGGGGGACGTTCTGGCGCGATATGGGGGTGGCTAATTTGCCTAGCGGCAAGCCGACCATGGTGTTGACGGGCGGTGCGCTTGGCCATCTGACGCGCATGACGCCCGCCGGCATGGTGGCGCAGATCGACCTGACCATCACCGACGACATGCCGTTGGCGCAGGCCATCGTCATCATTTCGGCCGTGCCGCCGCGGTGATCGCGCCAGGATGTCCGTGCGCTGTGTCCCGCATTGCTATTGGCCGCGTATGCGGCTATCAGCGCCCGGGGAGAGGTCCGGATCGTATGCCGTTCGCGCGGCATCTAAAGGTATGGGCACAATGACGGCGCGCGCAGGACACGGATGACCATGTCGGACAAGACCAAGGCAGCCCATTCCGGTGGGCTGACGGATAATCTAAGGACCATCGGCTATGCCCTGCTGATCGCGCTGGTCATTCGGGCGGTGTTTTTTCAGCCGTTCTCCATTCCGTCCGGCTCGATGCTGTCGACGCTGTTGATCGGGGATTATTTGTTCGTGTCGAAGTACGCCTATGGCTATTCGCGGCATTCGATCCCGTTCAGCCCGCCGATCTTCTCTGGGCGTATTTTGGCCAACGACCCGGAGCGCGGCGATGTGGCGGTGTTCAAACTGCCCACCGACGGGCGCACCGATTACATCAAACGCATTGTCGGCCTTCCCGGCGATACGGTGCAGATGCAAGACGGCGAGCTTGTGCTCAACGGCCAACCGGTGGCGCGCGAGCGGGTGGAGGATTTTGTCGAAGAAGACCGCTTCGGCAATATCCGCCGCGTGGCGCGCTACCGCGAAACCTTGCCCAACGGCAAAAGCTACATGACCTTAGATGACGTGCGTGGCGGCGTAGGTGACAATACCGGCGTGTTTACGGTGCCCGCCGGGCACTACTTCATGATGGGCGATAATCGCGACAATAGCCAAGACAGCCGGGTGCCTGGCGCCGTCGGCTTCGTGCCGTTTGAAAACTTGGTCGGGCGTGCGGAGTTTATCTTTTATTCGACCGACGGTTCGGCGCGCTTTTGGGAAGTCTGGCGCTGGCCCGCGGTAACCCGGTGGGGGCGCATCGGGCAAGGTGTCCATTGACGCGCGCAGACCGCACCGCGCTAACGGCAGCCCTTGGATACCGCTTCCAAGACCCTTCCTTGTTGGACCGGGCGCTGACCCACGCCAGCGCGACGCCGGCCTGCGGGCCGGATAATGAGCGGATGGAATTTCTCGGCGACCGGGTGTTGGGGCTGGTGGTGGCGGATGCGCTGCTGGCGCGGTTTCCCACGGCCGATGAGGGAGATTTGGCGCCGCGCCTCAACCGGCTGGTGCGGCGGGAAACCTGCGCTGCGGTCGCACGGGATGTGCAGCTTGGCCGCCATCTATCGCTGGCTGCTGCTGAAAGCGCGCAAGGCGGGCGTAACAAGTCGGCGATCCTCGGCAATGCCATGGAAGCGGTGATTGCAGCGGTCTATCTGGATGGCGGGCTGGCGGCGGCCCGGCGGGTTATTCTAAAGGCGTGGGCGGCACAGTTCGATGCGGTACAAACCGTGCCGCGGGACGCTAAGACGCGGCTGCAAGAGCGGGTGCACGCCATGGGGCATGCGCACCCTAGCTATCGCGTGTTACGGCGGCAGGGCACGGATCATGCGCCGGTGTTTCACATCGAAGTGGAGGCGGGCCCGGCCGGCACCGCCACCGGCAGCGGCCCGTCGAAGCGCGCCGCCGAGCAGGCAGCGGCCGCCGCCCTGCTGGCGACCTTGGATAGCAGCGCATGAGCCGCCCGCCGCCCGAGCCGACCGCCTTGCCGCGGACCGCCGCCGGATTTGTCGCGCTCATCGGCGCGCCGAATGCGGGCAAATCGACCTTGCTCAACCGGCTTGTCGGCCAAAAGCTGGCCATCGTCACACACAAGGCGCAAACCACCCGCACCCGCGTGCGCGGCATTACCATGGAGGGGCATAGCCAAATTGTCTTTGTCGATACGCCGGGCATTTTTGCGCCCAAGCGGCGCTTAGACCGCGCCATGGTGGCGGCGGCTTGGGGCAGCGCCGGCGACGCCGATGTGACGGCGGTGATTGTGGATGCAAAGCGCACGCACCCGGACGATGCGGGGTTTTTAGCGCTTCTGCAGGCGCTGGCGGCGGCGCAGCCGCAGGCGCATACACCGGCCTTGCTGGTGCTCAACAAAGTGGATGAAGCGCCGCGCGACCGGCTGTTGCAGCTTGCCGCAACCGCTAATGAACACGCCCGCTTTGCCGGCACCTTCATGATTTCAGCACGCACCGGCGATGGGGTGGCAGATTTGCGCGCGCAACTTGCAGCGATGATGCCGGAGGGCCCGTGGCTCTATCCCGCTGACCAAGTGGCCGATCTGTCGCAGCGCTTGCTGGCCGCGGAGATTACCCGCGAAAAGCTGTTTTTGCGCTTACACGATGAATTGCCTTACGCAACGGCTGTTGAAACCGAAGCATGGGATACCCGCAAAGATGGCTCTATCCGCATCGATCAGGTGATCTATGTGGAGCGGGCAAGCCAAAAAGCCATTGTCTTGGGCAAGGGCGGTGCCACCATCAAGGACATTGGCCAGGCGGCCCGCCGGGCGATCGAAGCGGCGCTGGACATCAAAGCGCATCTGTTCTTGTTCGTGAAGGTGCAGGAAGGGTGGGGCGATGACCCGGAGCGCTACAAGATGATGGGGCTGGACTTTCCCGCCAAAGGCTGATGCCGGCGCGCCATCGTTGCATCAAAGAATACGCATAACCTATTGTTTTTAAAAGTTTAATGCGAATATAGTAAACTCTATTCGACGGTGATAGGGGCTGAATGGACTGGACCGACGAAGGCGTAGTGCTGCATGTCCGCCCGCATGGGGAGGCGTCCGTTATTTTGGAACTGCTCACCCGCGCGCATGGGCGGCATTTGGGCCTGGTGCGCGGCGGCACCTCGAAGCGCCTGCGCGGAGCGTTGCAGCCGGGCAATACGGTGCGCGCGGTGTGGCGCGCGCGCCTGCAAGAGCATTTGGGCACGTATACGGTTGAGCCGCTCACGGAGCGGGTGGCGGTTGCGCTTGGCAGCCGGGTAGCGCTTGCCGGCCTAACCGCGGCAGCGGCGCTGGCCAGCGCCACCTTGCCGGAGCGCGAGGCGCATCCGCGTCTTTACGATGGGTTAACCATAGTGCTGGATGCGCTGGCGGAGGAGGCCGCCTGGCCAGCCTTGCTGGCCCGATGGGAGCTTGGGGTTTTGGATGATTTGGGCTTTGGCCTCGATTTGACCGCTTGCGCGGTCACCGGCGCAACGGAAGGCTTGGCCTATGTGTCGCCGCGGTCCGGCCGGGCGGTTACTGCCAAGGCGGCCGGGGCCTATACCGACCGCCTATTGCCGTTGCCGCCATTCTTGATGCGCGCGGATAGCACCGTTGCGCGCAAAGACGCAGGCGATGCCTTACGGTTGACCGGGTTCTTCCTTGAAAAACGGGTATTAGCGCCGGCGGGCAAGGCGCTGCCGGTGCCGCGGGCAGCACTGCTAGACTTCCTATCGGCCTAGCTGGCACCGACCGCCGCCGCCAACAGGGCCCCGCAGCTAAGCACTGAAAACACCGCCATTCCCGCGTAGAGCGGCATGTTGCTCAAGCGGCGGCGGGCAATCTGCACGTGCCGCCACGGCACCACGAGGACGGCGGGCAAGGCCAACAACGTGGCCGCGGTGAGCGCCAAAGAGGCTACTATTTCAGCCGTGGTGTGGAAGGGTACCGCCGGCATGCCGAGAATGCCAAAGCGTGCCAGCACCGTTGCGCCTAAGGCGGCTGTGGCCATGAACAGCCAATACTGGGCGTTTGAAATCATTTCCGCGGTCCTACTGTCGGTTACACGTATGCTTAACCTCAGGCGGTGCGCGTGATTCGCTGCCGGCACCTAAACCCGGCCCCAAACCCGCAATACACCGCGCGTGCGTGGGGCCTACGGATGAATATGAGCATGATTTTATGAGCAAATCGGTAACGCCGCCCGAGGACGCCCGCCCCATTGCCCTGCGCGAGGCGCTGGAAGAGCGCTACCTTGCCTATGCGCTATCCACCATCACCCAACGCGCCTTGCCCGATGCGCGCGACGGCCTCAAGCCGGTGCAGCGGCGGCTATTGTTCGCCATGCGGCAATTGCGGCTGGACCCGAATACCGGCTTTAAGAAATGCGCCCGCGTGGTGGGGGAGGTGATCGGGCGCTACCATCCGCATGGGGACCAATCGATTTATGACGCGCTGGTGCGCTTGGCGCAGGAATTTGCCCAGCGCTATCCGCTGGTGGAAGGCCAAGGCAATTTTGGCAATATCGACGGCGATAACGCCGCCGCCATGCGCTACACGGAAAGCCGCATGACCGACGTCGCCCGGCTGATGCTAGAGGGCCTGGACGAGGATACGGTCAATTTTCGCACTACCTATGACGGTGAAGACGAAGAACCGGTGGTGCTGCCGGCGGCGTTCCCCAACCTTTTGGCCAACGGCACCACCGGCATTGCCGTGGGCATGGCAACCGCCATCCCGCCGCACAATGTGGCGGAACTGGCCGATGCGTGCTTGCACTTAATCAAGCAGCCGAAGGCCCGCGACGATACGCTGCTCAACTACGTGCAAGGGCCTGATTTTCCCACCGGCGGGGTGCTGATCGAACCGGCGGAGGACATCGCCAAGGCCTACAAGACAGGGCGCGGAGCGTTCCGCTTGCGCGCGCGCTGGGTGCGCGAAGATACCGGCCGCGGCGGCTACCGGGTGGTGGTCACCGAAATGCCCTATCAGGTGCAAAAAGCGCGGCTGATAGAGCGCGTGGCTGATTTGCTGCACGCCAAGAAGCTGCCGTTGCTGGCCGATATCCGTGATGAATCGGCGGAGGATGTACGCCTGGTGCTAGAGCCGCGCGCGCGCAGCGTCGATGCGGAGGTGTTGATGGCGTCGCTGTTTCGCGCCACTGATTTAGAGGTGCGCATCCCCCTCAACCTGAATGTGCTGGACGCGAGCCAAGTGCCGCGGGTGATGAGCCTCAAAGAAGCACTGCAGGCGTTTCTCGACCACCGGCGCGAGGTCTTGGTGCGCGGCACCCGCCATCGCCTCGGCAAGATCGCCCGCCGGTTGGAGGTGCTCGACGGCTATCTTGCTGCCTATCTCAACCTTGACGCGGTGATCCGCATCATCCGCGAAGACGACGCCCCGAAACAGACCTTGATGGCCGCCTTCAAGCTCACCGATGCGCAAGCGGAGGCGATCCTCAATATGCGCCTGCGCGCGTTGCGCAAGCTTGAGGAAATCGAAATCAAGACAGAGCACAAAAACCTTATGAGCGAACGCCGGCGCCTCAACGCGCTAGTCAAATCGCCGGCCAAGCAATGGGAACACGTAGGCGGGGCGCTTAAGGAGTTGCGCACATCCTTCGGGCCGAAGACCAAGCTCGGCGCCCGCCGCACTACCCTGGCCACGGCCCCCGCCGTGGATGACGCCGCCATTGCCGAAGAACTCACCGTGAAAGAACCGGTGACGGTTATTTGCTCCAAGAACGGCTGGATACGGGCGCTGCGCGGCCACGTGGACGATACCTCCGGCCTTAAGTTCAAAACCGGCGATGGGCCACGGTTTGCTATCCACGCCCAGAGCACCGACAAGATCGTGTTGTTTGCCACCAATGGGCGGTTTTACACTTTGGCGGCCGATAAATTGCCAAGCGGCCGCGGGGTCGGTGAGCCGGTCTCGGTGATGGTCGATCTAGGCGACGGGGAAAGCATCATCGCCATGTTCACAGCGCAGCCTGGCCGGATGTTGTTGGTTGCGTCGCGCGGCGGATACGGGTTTTTGGTCGAGGAAAATGACGTCATCGCCATGACGCGTAAGGGCAAGCAGGTGCTCAACCTTGCCGGTGATGACGTCGCGCTTACCTGCGTTGAGGCGGCCGGGGATACGGTGGCGGTCATGGGCGACAACCGCAAATTGCTGTTGTTCCCGCGCGATCAGCTAAGCCGCATGGCGCGTGGCCGCGGCGTGCGCTTGCAGCGCTACAAAGACGGCGGCTTGCGCCAGGTCAAGGTGTTTGCCCTCGCAGACGGGTTCCGCTGGCGCGACGGCGGCGGGCAAAAACAGATCGACGCCAAAAATTTGAACCAATGGCGCGGCGAGCGCGCCCAGGCCGGCCGCCTGCCGCCGCCGGGGTTTCCCAAACGCGACTGGGTGGTGTTTGACGGTACGGTGCAGACCGGCGGTTAGGGCCGGTTGCGTTGCCGCCGCTCACTCGGCGGTAAACACGTGCACGCGTTCATAGCCCCAATAGCTAACCATCAATTGGTAACGCCCGCCCGGCTGATAGCGCGCGGCATCAAGGGCAATTTCGTTGCTGTCTTCGAGCATGCTGTCGGGCACTAGGTCGGCGTTCATCACCACGTCGGCGCAGCTTTCGCGCGGTTCGCCTTGCACGAAATTGCCGTCGCTATCGGCGATGAACCAGCGGTGGATGCGGCACGGAGTTGCGGCCTGTAGCAGCACCGCGTCATCGGTGTTGTTCTTAAGGCTGACCGTATACATCACCGGCACGTCGCCGCTGCCGTCGCCCGGTAGGGTAACCGTGTCCGGTGCTGTTAGCGTCAGGTGCACGGGGTCTTCGTCGAGGTCGAGCCAACCTTGGCTGATGGCCACCGCAAGCAGGCCGACCACCGCCAGCATGATCAACGTCGTGGCCATGTAGTTCGGCCCGCGCGGGGTGGGGGTCTGGGTCATCGGGCAGCCTTCTTCGCGTTTAGCCGAATACCGCCGTTGGCAACCAGGTGGCGATCTCAGGAAACACCGACAATATAGCCAGAGCAAGAAGCTGAATGGCAACAAACGGCAAGGCGCCGCGATAGATGTCACTCGTTTTAACTTGCGGTGGCGCCACGCCGCGCAGGTAAAACAAGGCAAAGCCGAACGGCGGCGTGAGAAACGACGTTTGCAGATTGATCGCCATCATCACCCCCAGCCAAATCGGATCAACGCCCATAATCAGCAATATGGGTGCGACCACCGGCACCACCACGAAGGTGATCTCGATAAAATCGAGGAAAAAGCCGAGCACGAACATCACCAGCATCACGATCAGCACGGCGCCGAAGACCCCGCCAGGCATCGCGCTTAAGAACGCGTGCACCGTGTCGTCGCCGCCCAGGCCGCGGAACACTAAGCTGAACAGCGCTGCGCCTATAAGAATGACGAACACCATAGACGTGATTTCGGCGGTGGTGCGCACCACTTGCCCCAAACACCCGGTGCCTAGCGTTCTGAGCAAAGAGATAAGCACCCCCCAGGCCGCGATGGCGCATAGGGCAAAGGCTGTTACCTGTGCCGCCCGCGCACCGGTGCTTACTGTTTCAAGCCCCAAGCGCAAGTCGACGTTGAGGGTCAGCACGAACAGCCCCAGGATAGCGGCCACGGCAGCCAGCGGCGGCCAAGCGCCATTGACGTGCGCGCGTGCGAGAACGCCCATGGGGATGCGGTGCACCTGCGGTGCGGCTGCATGGTCTGCGATATCGAAAGTGCCGATCCGGTATCCGGCCAGCAGCGTTGCGCCGATGGCGCCGACGGCGGCGGCCTCGGTGGGGGTGGCGATGCCGGCCAGAATGGAACCGAGCACGGCAATCATCAGCGCGATCGGCGGCAGGAAGGCGCGCAAGATGGCGTCAAGGCCCGGCGCGTGCGCGGTGCCGGGCGCTCCCATCGCCGGCGACGAGGCCGGCTTGAGCCACGCCATCAGCAGTTGATAGA
>Ga0272441_10004187_pt1 | contig 26535 bp, 25 predicted proteins | sample SSMProp6N_FD_193582 | JGI IMG/M metagenome (GOLD analysis project Ga0272441, IMG submission 193582) | Marine sediment archaeal communities from Little Sippewissett salt marsh, Falmouth, MA, United States - SSM-Prop-6N | ecosystem: Environmental > Aquatic > Marine > Wetlands > Sediment ... | reverse complement strand
CGTTCTGCGCCAATCTGTTCGGTTGATTGTGCATCAAGGACCTGATTCAAAATCGATGATAATAATTTAGAAAATGCTTCATCCCGTCCATCGGATGTAAAAAGTCCGTGTAATATTTCTGATTCTAGTGTAATATTAAGTTGAGCCATGATTCATTCACCTCGATTTATATATTTTTTGGATATTAATATTGTAACCGAGGTTTTGAGTTTTGGCTCATTTTTCTTTTTACACCATTATATGGACATTATCTAATATTTTTCTTATTCAGTTATGCTATTTGGAAAACTATTATTTAGTTTTATCAAATTCATCTTCTATCTCTCCAAATATTTCTTCAAGCAGGTCTTCAATAGTGATAATTCCTTTATTCTGTTTATCTTTATTTACAACTACGGCAATATGCACTCTCTTTTTTTGAAATTCTTTTAATAGATTTGTCAGCCTCATTGTTTCTAAAACATAAAAAGGTTTATGAACAAATTCCGAAGAATTTATCTTTTTTTTAATCTCTCCGTTGGAATGGTTTGTCAGAAAATCTTTTGCATAGATAAATCCGATAACACTGTCTAAATTGCCCTTGTAAATTGGAATACGAGATAAGCCTTTTTCGCTCATCAAGGCAATCGCCTCTCCCATGGTTGCATCTTCCCTAATCCCTATCACCTGCTTATTAGGAATCATGACATCTTTAACATATATATCATCCAGATTCAATATTTTATCAATCATGCTTTTTTCTTTCTTTTCAAGCACCCCTTCTTTTTCCCCGACTTCGAAAAATATTTTTAAATCCTTTTTACTGTAAATTAATTTCAAGGGTATATAGTTCTCTCCTGTGATTATCTTAATGATAAAGTTTGATATCCAACTCAATACCACTTCAATCGGATAGAGAATACTGGAAGCATACTTTAATAATTTTGCAGCCTTAATCGAAACCTGGTCAGCATTACTTTGTGCAATCGTCTTTGGAATTATTTCACAAAAAATCAAGATGATTAAAGTAGTGATGATGACAGAAATGGTAACTCCCCTATCACCCCAATAAGAAATAGCCAGGTAGGAAGAAATTGCCGAACTTGTAACAACTGCAATATTTGTTCCCGTAAGTACCACTCTCAGAAATTGATCTGGTTTATCTAAAATATCTGAAATCAATTGGGCTTTTTTATTTCCTTTTTTTATCATATTTTTGATGTGTACACGGTTTGATGCAATCACCGCCGTTTCCACACCTGAAAAAAAAGCTGCCATTAAAAAACAAATAAATAATATTATTAAATTAATTATTATCCACCCTTGAGACATCATCATTATTTAACCCTGCATTTCTGATTTTTCATTTTAATCCTTAGTCTTTCGGAGACATTTTAGTAATTTTTACTCTTCTAATCCGATTTTTCACTACTTTTTCAATTCTCATTTTTATATTTTTATAGATAATCTCTTCAGATTGTCTGGGAATTCTCTCAATAAGTTGATATATAAAACCTCCTAATGTTTCAATATCATCTTCCGGAATATGAAGTTGCAATAATTCATTAATCTTATCGATATCAATAATTCCGTCTACAATCAAGGTTTTGTTGTCAATTTTTTCGAATAATTTCCTTTCCTGGTCATATTCATCAACAATTTCACCTACAATTTCCTCTAAGACATCTTCCATGGTAATCAATCCATCAGTACCGCTGTATTCATCGATTACTATAGCTATTTGTATTCTATCTTTCTGAAAAATATCCAATAGTTCATCAATTTTTTTATTTCCAGGTACAAAATAAGCTTTTCTTAATATATTTTTTATTTCAAAACTCTCTTCATCTTTAAACGCCTGTTTATACATCTTTAAAATGTCTTTAACATATAGAATTCCGATAATATTATCAACTGTGCCCTCATACACAGGAATCCTGGAATGACCGGATTTTTTAATCATTTGCACCAGCTCGCTTAAAGAAATATCATGGGGTACAAAATTGATATCCACCCTGGGAATCATAACTTCTTTTACAATCGTATCTCCGAAATCAAAGATATTCTTAATCATCTTCTTTTCCTGTTCTTCTATGACCCCTTCATCTTCTCCTACATTTATCAGCGAAATCAAGTCTTCTTCGGTTATTTCCCTTTTTCTTCCTTTTTTATTCAACCTGAAAATGATATAGATAAAGTTTATTAATAATTTTAAGCATTTTATAATCGGCAAAAATATAATGGAAATAATTTCTATGGTTTTTGCCACTCCCTTGGAGATCTTCTCGGAATGGGTAATTGCAAGTGACTTCGGTACCACTTCTCCGAATACAAGTATAAGTAAAACCATGACACCACTGGCAATTCCTACTCCGATATTTCCATACATTTTGATTGCAAGGTAAGTCGCTAAGGAAGACGAAGCAATGTTTACAAACATATTTCCGATTAGAATGGTAATCAACGTTTTTTGGGGATCATCAAGCAGTTTCGTAATTGATTCAACCTGATTAGTGTGTTCTTTTTCCTGTAGTTTTTTAATATGCAATTTGCTTAAAGAAAATAGAGCAGTTTCAGCACCTGAAAAAAAGGCAGATAAAGCTAAAAATATCAATAAAGCAATAAACTCCAGAATCAGTATATTATTAGGGCTTAGCTCATCCAAAAATAATCACCGTAACTTTTTTATTCTCATTCTTTTTTATAAATAAAAATAGTTTCTTGTTTTACTATTTTTATCGAGGGGATAATAATTTGAAAAATCTTCTATATTATCAAATTTAATATCCCCTATTATATATGTCACTTAAATGCACAGTATACTCTTGCGAATAGCAGCTTTTTATTTTCCTCTTTTTTAAAAAACTAAGCAGTTTTTAGTTTCGAATTAGCTACAATTCTTTTTCTTTGTAGGAATAATACCAATGCTAAAACTACTATTCCTGCGGCATCAGTTACAATTCCCGGTGTAAGTAAGGAAAATGCACTGAGCACCAGTAATACCCTTTCATGTATTAGTGTATTATCCAGTAAATAGCCACCTGCTGCTGCTCCTAAAGCAAGAACACCGGCTAGAGCAGTGATGATTAATACCAGGGTGTGTCCTACAGTACTATTAATAAACATCAACCCCGGGTCGAGGGCAAACAAATAAGGAATCATAAATCCGGCTACCGCCAGTCTTACTGCAATAAAACCTGTTTTCATAGAATTTCCACCCGATATTCCCGCTCCGGCGTAAGCTGCTACTGCGACCGGAGGGGTTAAGTCGGCAATAACGCCAAAATATAAGATGAATAAATGTGCAGCTAATGGATTTACTCCTAAATCAACTAAAGCAGGTGCTGCCATGATGGATAAAATGATGTACTTTGCTGTAGTAGGAAGTCCCATTCCTAACAAGATAGATGCAATCATAGTAAAGAAGAGTGTCAACATTAAGTTTCCGCCACCCAGCATAACCAAGCCGTTTGCGATTTTCAATCCTAAGCCGGTAAGAGTAACACATCCCACAACCATTCCTGCACATGCACATGCTGCAGCAACTCCTAACGCACTCTTTGCGCCATCCTCAAATGCTCCGATTAATTTTTTCAAATCCAACCGGGTTTCCGCTTTTATCATACTGATAGCCAGACACATTACAATTGCCCAAAAGGCAGAAAATAGAGGAGTATATCCCCTGACAAGTAAATAGACTAATCCCAATATGGGAATAATTAAATGGCCTCTTGCTTTTAAGACGACTCCCAACTTTGGCAACTTTTCCCTTGGTAATCCTTTTAGACCGTATTTACAAGCTTCCAGATGGACCATGGTTGCAACAGCAATATAATAAATGACAGCAGGTATGGCAGCAGCGAGTGCTATCTTTATATAAGGTATCCCAAGAAATTCTGCCATAACGAAGGCAGCAGCTCCCATAACAGGAGGTAATATTTGTCCACCGGTTGAAGCAGCCGCTTCAACAGCACCGGCAAAGTCTTTTCGATATCCGATACTCTTCATCAATGGAATCGTAAAACTTCCGGTAGTTACTGTATTTGCTACTGAACTACCGTTTATAGATCCCATAAATCCACTGGCGATAACCGCTACCTTGGCAGGTCCACCGGTAGTATGCCCCGCAAGTGCCATAGCTACATCAATAAAGAACTTACCCATTCCTGTTTTATTCAGCACCGCTCCAAACAGGATAAAAAGAAATACAAAAGATGCCGATACACCCAATGGTATACCGAATATACCTTCAGTTCCGGAATATAGATGTTCAATAATTCTTTCTATTGAGTATCCTCTATGCGCAAAAAATCCCGGCATAATTTGCCCAAAATAAGAATATAATAAAAAGCATGAAACAACAATTGGTAACGCAGAACCTATGACCCTACGCGTCCCTTCAAGAACCAGGATGATAGCCAGAGCCCCCATTATCAAATCCATAGTCGTCGGTAATCCGGAACGGATAACCATTTCATTGTAAAACACGGCAAGATATAAAGATGTCCCTGCTCCAATTGTTGCAAGAATAAAGTCATATAGAGGTATTTTATTTTTATCCTTATCAAATTCTGTTTTACTTCTAGGATATATTAAAAATATCAATGAAACGGTAAAAGCCAGATGAATTGCTCTTTGTTTTAAAGCTAAAAGTAAACCGAATCCGCCCGTATAAAATTGAAAAACCGAAAAAGACACCGCAATAACCGAAATTAGTATTGCCAGAATTCCCAAAGGCCTTCTGATTCTGGATTCAGAATCATATTGCTCCATGAGTTTTTGGACATCTATTTCGTTATTTTCACCTTTTAATTTTTCTACCATTTAAAATTCCTCCTAAAAAATAATTAAATAAATTCTTTTTGTATATGTCAAGTACTACTAATTCATCTCCGAGCATGGAGGACAAATTAAACTCCTCATCTTTAAAATAAAATATATTTTCTCTAACTTTGCCGATTCGGTAATAAAATGGTGTGTTTATAATTCGTTGCATATTTTTTATTTTAAATCGATTGTCTTCCTCTATAAATATTTCCTCATCAAAACAAGCATATGGAAGTCCGGCGCCATGGTCAAGAAAGTCTGTCTCCGTTAAAATAATTTGATACTGATCATCGAGTTGGAACATTTCCCATACAGGGGTATGCGCGACTGAATGGGTATATTTAAAGGTAAATCTATCTCCGGGATGTATGTATTTTTTGATTACGACCTTTTCTTCAGAAAAGGTTTTTAATTCCAGAGTAAAGACACTAATGCTGGATAAGATGAGAACTAGAACAATTATTATAAGAAAAATGACTACTACAATTAAAATATTTTTTTTATTTTTCATAAACAAATGACGGGTGCTAATAAATGATCTATATAGCACCCGATTTTCTTTCTTTAATTTATTTTACTAAACCAACTTCTTTATAATATAATTCCGCACCTGGATGTAAAGGAACACCCATTCCACCAAGTGCACTTTCGAGAGTGATGTTTTTCCCTTGGGAATGAACTTTTTCTAATACATCACGATGTTCCCATAAAGCCTTTGTCATTTTATAGACTAGGGTAGGTGAAAGGCTGGCATCACATATCCATAATGCCGGAGTGGCAAGTGCCGGAACAGGTTCATCAATGCCCTTGTATAGTCCTCCTGGAATCTCAGTAGCTCCGTAATATGCAATAGCATCTGTCAGTTCTTTTATTTTTTCTGCACTTATTGGAACCAAGACGATATCTCTCTTGGTAGCTACATTGATAACGCTGGAGGTCGGAAAACCTGCTGTAGTAAATCCTGCATCGATCTGTCCATCGATCAAACGCTGAGCAACTTCATTAAAGTTGATAAAATCTACTTTCATATCATCAAAAGTTAAACCGTGGGCATTAATAATAATTTCAGCATCTGCTGCGGTTCCGCTGTTAGGTGCACCTACGCCTACCTTCTTTCCTTTAAGATCTTCAATACTTTTAATCCCGGAAGCTTTGGTAGCCAGTATATGAATGGTTTCGGGGTATAAGGAAGCAATTCCTCTTAAATTGGTAATAGGAGCTGTACCTTCTAATATTCCTGTACCGGTATAGCACCAGTAAGTTGTATTTGCCTGTGAGAAAGCAGTCTCAATCTGTCCCCTGCTAATCAGATTACAATTTGCTACAGAGGCATTTCCTGATTGTGCTGTTACAATTACGTCTTCAACATTGTTTGAAACCATTTGAGCCAAGGCTCCACCTAATGGATAGTAGGTTCCACCGGTTCCTCCGGTTGCGATTGCAACAAATTCTCTAGCAGCTGCTCCCATGCTGAAAATTGCCATTACCATGATGATGACTAGTACTAAAATTAGATTTCTTTTGTTTAACATTAATATTCACCTTTCTTAAATTTTTTTAAAATAAATGATACACGCAAATACTAAGTTCTGCTTTTCCTTATACTTATCGCCCCCTTATAAAGGTATTATTTTCGAGCATCAAGTCTAAGTTAAATTAATTCGCTGAACATATTTTATCTAATCATCTTTTATTTAAATTAGAATACCATAAATAGTATATCTCTATTGATTGAAATTATCAATCATTTTAAGCTAAATTCTCACAAGTAAAAAACAATTTAATATGATACTTCATAGATGGATACAGCACTAATCTGTTCCTGTTTCCTGTATATTGTTATCTAATTTTTCAATAATTTCAAGCTCTTTTTCATGCATCAAACCGTATTCTTCATCTTTTATATGATCATATCCCAAAAGGTGAAGAATGCCATGCACCATAAGAATGGCTATTTCCCGTTCTATATCATGATTTGCTTCTTTTGCCTGTCTTCGCGCAGTTTCAGTGGAAATTATAATATCTCCTAAAATTTTGACATCTCCGAGAACAGGAAACATATCACAATCATCTTCTTCAAAAGCAAAAGACAACACATCGGTTGCCTTATTTATTCCTCTGTATTTAGAATTTAATTCTTTTATGCCTGCGTCATCGGTAAATAAAAAACTGATTTCATTTTTTTTATCAATTCCTAATATTTTAAGAATTTTTTTGAGTATTTCCTTCATTCTTTTCAAGTTCAGTTTTATTATTTTTTGATGATTTTTTATTTGAATTTCCATTCTTTTTCTCTTCTCTCATCTTTTTGATTAAATCATCGTCCGGATAATCGACTCTTCCATGGAACATACTGGTTAAAATCCGTGAAAAACTATTAGCAATTTTGTTCAAATCTTTCAAGGTCAGGTCACATTCTTCCAATTGTCCGTTATCCAGGTTTTTTTGAATAATTTCTTTCACCATAGTTTTTATTCTGGTAGGAGTGGGATTTGATAGTGTTCGGGTAGCAGCCTCCAGAGAATCTGCTAATAGGATAATCCCAGTTTCTTTTTTTTGCGGTTTTGGTCCGGAATAACGATAATTCTCTTCTGAAATCTCTTCATTGCCTGAGCCGTTTTCTTTTAATGCTCTATGAAAAAAATAACTAATCAGACCGGTACCATGATGTTGGTTAATAATATCAATAATTGTTCTTGGTATTTTATTTTTTTTCGCTAACTCTACCCCTTCTTTTACGTGTGATGCAATTACCAATGCACTCAAACTTGGTTCCATTTCATCGTGAATATTTTTATAGGCTTCCTGGTTTTCAATGAAAAAATAGGGCCTTTTAAGTTTACCAATATCATGATAAAGTGCGCCTACCCTAGCCAACAATCCATTTCCCTCAATCTCTTCAGCGGCTGTTTCGGCAAGATTCCCAACAACAATACTATGGTGATAAGTTCCAGGAGCTTCAACAATTAATTTTTTTAATAATGGCTGATTTGGGTTTGACAATTCCATCAGTTTAAATGAACTGGTGATATCAAAAAAACTCTCCAAAAAAGGTAAAATACCAATAGTTAGAATGACTGCTAAAAAACCATTCAACAACCCCCAAAGACTATCCTGCAATATCAAATAGATATCCATTTTATCCAATAATCCCAATGAGAAAATACAAATTACATTTGCACCAGCAATCAATAATCCCGCGCGTGTCAAGCTTGAACGCTGAGTCGCTTTCCTAATCCCGTAAATTGCTACAACTCCACCAATAACCGAAACCATCACATGGTTAATCTCAATACCTGGAATTAAACTGGTCAAGTAACTTAATAAAATAGTAACCATAATTGCCACCCTTGAATCGATAGCAATACAAGTCAACATGGAAACAGCTGCCATTGGAATTAAATATCCGGAAATTTCACATGTCAATTTAGCAAGTATAATTGTAATAAAACAAATAATTGATAGAAGAATAAGTTTGTTAATATCATCGAAAATATCATGATGGTAAAAATTAATGTAAAGTGCCAATAGCAAGAGGCAAATTGCAGTAATCAACAAAATACCAATAACATTAAAATAATCAAACTGTGGATTCTGTAAACCTAGTGCATTTAAAATAGAAATCTCTTCGGCGCTGACTATCTCTCCTTTTCTAATGATGATCTGGCCTTTTTGAATGATTTCTTCAACATCCTTAACCGATGAAACTGCTTCAAGTCTTCTTTTTTTGGTTTCTTCCTCGTCTAAGTATAGGCTTGGCAGTAAAAGGGTTTTTGCAATCTCAGAAGCAATTAATGCATCGTGATGATCTATTGAGATTTCACTGATTTCCCTAACTACCAGCTTTTGGGAAGATTCCAAATCGACTTCACGAATCCCCTGCTCCATGATTTTTCTTATTGAAGTATTAATGTCACGATTGATTTTTTCCAAAGAAAGGTCGTCAAGTAAAAAACAATCGACGACAACCTGTTCATTTAAAAACAATCCCAAATCCACGTTTAGTAATTTCGCTTTTTCAAGAAAGTAATTATATTCTGCTTCTTTTATCTGTTCGTCATCTTTATCGACATTCTCTAAATATAATTCTTCAAGAGCTGCTTTTTTTTGAAGTTTTATACTTATGAAAATATCATTTACCTGTTTTTCCACTTTTTCAATATTGGCTAAATTTAAATCATATACTTCCTGGATTGATTTAGCTGCCAATTCCTTTATTGCTTTCGTTTCTTTCAGGTCAACATATTTTATTGTCTGCGAAGCCAGGATATCTTTGGTACTTATCTGGCCTTCTTTCAGTAAAATTTTATCGTTAAAAAAATGTGTTGATAATACTATGGTAATAGAAAACAAGACACAGAAGTAAATCATTATTTTCTTGTAGAAATTAGTTTTTTTAAATTTCTTTTTTTTCGATTTTTTATCAGCAATTAGATTTTTACTTGTGCGATTATTTTTTTTCCAACGTTCAAATAATTTCATGCTTATGATTTCTCCGAATTATGATTCTTAAGATCTTCCTTTTCATAGGCCCGAATGATTTCCTGAACCAATCTATGTCTGACAACATCCTTATCATTCAGATAGGCGAATTCGATGCCTTTTATCTCGCTCAATATTTTTGCAATTCTGATTAATCCTGATTGTTCTTTTCTAGGCAAATCAACCTGGGTAATATCTCCGTTAATGATAATTTTTGAACCAAAACCAAAACGAGTTAAGAACATTCTCATCTGACCTAAAGTAGTATTTTGTGCATCATCCAAAATAATAAAGGAATCATTTAAAGTTCTGCCCCGCATATATGCTAATGGGGCAATTTCAATGATTCCCCTTTCCATATATTTTTGAAATTTTTCCGAAGGCATCATTTCATACATTGCATCATATAAAGGACGAAAATACGGATCAATTTTTTCTAATAAATCCCCAGGTAAAAATCCCAAACTTTCCCCAGCTTCTACAGCTGGCCTCACCAAAATAATTCGATCAACTTCCTTTTTCTTTAATGCAGAAAGAGCAATGGCAACGGCCAGGTAGGTTTTTCCTGTACCTGCAGGTCCAATAACAAAAACAATTTCATTTTTCTGGACTGCTTCTATAAATTTCCTTTGTCCGATTGTTTTTGGTCTGATTTTCCGCTCTTTTTTAAAAACGTCAATTTCATCCCGGTATAACAACTTCCATTCTACCGGCTGTTTGTCTTCCAACATTTCAATATGGTATTTAACTTGTGGTAATGTTAGAGAATGTCCTTCTCTTACAATTTCCAGAAGCGAACTGACTAATTTTTCTGCTTTATTGACATCGTCTTCTTTTCCAGAAAGGATCAAACTATTATCATTTTGAGCTGATATTTTAATGGAAAAATAATGATAGATAGATTTTATATTCTCGTCATATCTGCCAAATAATTCCCTTAATTCATCTTTATTGTTTATTAATATTTTTTTTCTAATAATCTTATCTTCTTTTATAATATTTCTCCTACGTATAAGGAATTAATTGTTTTAGTAATTCATACGAATCCATCCGTTATGTCTACCCGATTTTAAAGCTTTAGGCAAGCCTAGCAGTTCGGATAAAATAATACCATTTACCAGTACATCTTCATGAAAATCAGGTAAGGATGGCTCTTCCTCCGGTAATAATTTATTTTCTATTTTTTTATTTTCTAATATTCCCCTAGCTTTTTCAATATCTTTTTTCCGAAAGGTTCTTTCTACTTCATTGTCTACCATGATTTTAGCATTTTTCACTGATTCTTTTTTTTCTTCCTTCGCGAACTTTACTCCTCCTGATTTTTCAAATCCGGGAATAAACGTTATGTCTGTTTCTTTAACTGGGTTAGCCTTTTTTTGGGCATTCCGGGCATCTCTCTTGGCCTGCTGTTGCATCCTGCTAAATATCATTATCGCCAGGTATATTAAAAAAATTATCAATCCAGTTGGCATAGTTTTCCCTCAATATTCATTTCTAATTGTTTATTCAATCTTGCTTATCATCATTTTTCTTTGGTATTTTTGATATACTTTCTCTCATGGAAGTATCAGCAGATATATTCTTGAGATTATAGTAATCCATAACTCCTAATTTTCCTGTTTTTAAAGCTTCGGCTATTGCTTTGGGTACTTCTGCCTCTGCTTCAACTACCTTTGCCTTCATTTCCTGAACTTTAGCCTTCATTTCCTGCTCCTGAGCTACCGCTAATGCCCTTCTCTGTTCAGCCATTGCTTGGGCAATCTTTTTATCAGCTTCCGCCTGATCGGTCTGTAATATTGCACCGATATTTTTTCCTACATCTACATCAGCAATATCGATAGATAAGATCTCAAATGCAGTCCCTGCATCTAAACCTTTTTTCAAGACAGTCTTGGAAATATTATCCGGATTTTCTAAGACATTTTTATGGGTTTCCGCTGAACCAATCGTTGTAACAATACCTTCACCTACCCTGGCTATTATTGTTTCTTCCCCGGCTCCACCCACTAGACGTTCAATATTTGCTCTAACAGTTACCCTGGCAGTTGCCATAACCTGGATACCATTTTTAGCTACTGCTGCTACTATGGGAGTTTTTATCACTTTTGGATTTACGCTCATCTGTACTGCCTCCAAAACGTTTCTACCGGCTAAATCGATGGCGGTTGCTTTTTCAAAGGTCAAATTAAGTCCGGCTCTTTCTGCTGCAATCAGTGCATCAATGACCCGGTCAACATTTCCCCCCGCAAGATAATGTGCTTCTAATTTATCAATAGAGATAGCCAAACCTGCCTTGGTAGCTTTAATCAATGAATTGACTATTTTATGAGGTGGCACCCGCCTCAATCTCATTCCAATCAGTGTAAATATTCCAACTCTTACTCCTGCTGCTAAAGCAGAAATCCATAAACCGACAGGTATGAATTGAAAAAATATGAAAATAGCTAAAAATATCAATAGAATCGGAATCAACGGAACAAGTAGATTTATCATTTCTTTCTCCTTTCATGAAAAAGTTATTTTTCCTGAACATTAACATTTTCTACAATGACTTTATTTCCCTCAATACTAATAATTCTTACTTTAGTGTCAATTTCAACATATTCTCCGCCAGTAATCGCGTTTAACCTTTTCCCATTAATCTCAACAATACCTGAGGGCCGTAATGGTGTCATTGAAATACCCTCTTGATTTATCAGTTTATTTAACTCCTCACTCCCCACTACATATCCCAGTTCTTTTTTTTGTTGGGTTTGCAAGATAAACTTTTTCCAAGCCCTGGTAGATGGCAGATATCTGATAAGCAGAAAAAATCCTATAATTGAAAATCCCAGAGCGATCAATATAGTATAGGTTGCTTGAATCACATTTCCCAAAGCAAGAAAAACGCTTGCAACTATTGCAATAATACCACTGATACCAGCTAAACCAAAACCGGGAATAATAAATATTTCTGCCAACAACAGTAATATCCCGACAATAAAAAGAATAATTGCTTCCCATCCGGCAAGACCCACCAATACATTACCTCCAAAAAATAAAGACAGAGATATAATACCGATTGTTCCAGCTATCCCCCAACCTAAAGTCCAAAATTCGATAATCAATCCTAAAAAACCGATAGATAATAATAAAGGACTTACGACCGGGTTAGTAACAAAACGACTCACATTCTCCGCCCAATTAGGAACTATATTTTTTATTTTAATATTTTCATATGTTAATCTATCTAATGCTTCCTTGATATTTTCGGCAATACCGTCAATCATTTTTAATTCAAAAGCTTGTTTTGAATCCAGGGTCAATATTTTATCCTTTTCTACAACATCCTTAATTTCAATATCTTTATCAACCATGGATGAAGCAATTTCCTCTGACCTTCCACGACGAATTGCGGTTGAGGCAAATTCCTCTTTTAATGCTGAAATGGTTTTTTCTTCTGCGGGTCTTGGTTCTGCAGCACCCATACTGGCACCCTGTCCCATAAAGATATATTGTGCCGATAAAGATATCAGTGCACCTGCTGACCAAGCCCTGTTTTTTATAAATGCGATACTCGGTACTTTTAACTCTATGATCCTATCGCGTATTTGAAGTGCAGCATCCACTCTTCCACCAAGGGTGTCTATTTCAAAAACTATGACTTTTGCTTTATTTTCAACAGCTTCTTCTATTGCCCTTTCCACATAGGAAGACAATCCCAAATCAATTGTCCCTTTAATAGAAATCAAATATGCTTCATCTTCCTGGTTTGCATGTACTTGTACATGAACGACACAAATAATACAAAGAGCAATTAAAAGAATAAATAAATTATGTTTTTTAACTACCTTTTTATTGGATTTCAAATTATCAATCTCCATAACTAATGAAATTAGGAAAGGTTGAATCTTGCCTTAGCAAGATTCAACCTTTCCTAATTTCATTAGTTATTTAAATTTATTAAAAGTTCTCTAACTTTCTGATTCACTATTCTACCATCTGCTTTGCCCTGTAAATTTGGCATTACAGCTTTCATTGCACGACCGAGATCTTTTATACCTTTGAAATCATTTGTTTTTAAAATCCCTTTTATTACATCAACCACTTCCGCTTCAGACAATTGTTCGGGAAGATATTCTTTGATTATACTAATTTCCTCTTTCGCTCGTTCGGCCATCTCTAATCTATTTCCCTTTTCATACATTTCAAGGGATTCTTCGACTTTTTTCAGGTAATTGGTTATTATTGAGATAACCTCTCTATTCTCAAGTTCTTCTTTCTTGGAAATTTCTTTATTTTTTATAGCTGCAATAAACATCCTTAAAGTAGACAATCTCAGTTTATCTTTATTTTTAAGTGCATTTTTCATGTCACTGTAAATACTATCTTTTAAGGACAATTTATCTATCATTTAAAATCTACCTCTTTTTTTCTGTTTCCTCTGAGCAGCAAGGGCTTTCTTTTTTCTTCTCACACTTGGTTTTTCATAATATTCATGACGTCTTAGATCTGAGATTATACCACTTTTTTGACACTCTTTCTTGAATCTTCTAAGAGCTTGATCTAATTCTTCATTTTCCTTCACTTTTATCTTAGTCATTTTCACACCTCCCATCTTCTTCAGGTTAAAGTAGATTATATAGGCATATTGGTCAAATAATTATATTTTAAGGTTTTTCTTTGCAAAATATAATATAATTTAAGTAATATTTAAGTCCACCTAAATTTCTTACATATTATATAATACCTCTTCCCGTTTTTCAAGAAAAGTTATCACTGATTTTTACAACTAAATTTGACAAAATAAATATTCAATATTATATTATATACATTCAACCAAATTTCGAAGGAGATATTATAAATATTATGATGCGAACAATTAGAAAAAAAATGAAATTTATCTTAATTCTCATGGCTGCTTTCTTTATAATTTCTTTCTTTTATGGCTTTGGAAAATACAAATCGAACCAAGGCCAGACTCAAAACATTGGAAATAATCTTGCAGATGTCAATGGAATACCAATCACTTACAATCATTGGCTGAAAACCTTTCAAAACACGGTATCACGATACGATAATGATACACTTTCCAACATGGACCAACTGGCAATCAATGCATTAAAAAATAATGTTTTAAAACAAATGATTAATTCAGAATTACTTTTACAGCAAGCTTCCAATGACAAGATAACCATACCAGGCGATGAAATAAATAGTGAAATAGACAAAATAAAAAATAATTTTGGATCCGAGGAAGAATTTGATAGTATCCTCAAAGCCAATAATATTACATTGAGTCAGCTAAAAGAAGATATCGAGAGAAATCTCATGATAAACCGTTTATTGGAAAATACAAAAAATAAAATTGTCATTTCCGATGAAGAATTAAAAAAATATTTTGACGAAAATGAAAAAAGCTTGTTCGAACCGGAAAAAGTCCATGCGCGGCATATTCTTGTTGAAACCGAAAAGGAAGCCATGGAAATTATCAGTCAATTACAAGAGGGAATAATAGATTTTGCTGAATTAGCAAAGGAAAAATCAACCGGCCCATCTTCAGAAAATGGTGGAGATTTAGGTTTCTTTACACGAGGACAAATGGTAAAAGAATTTGAAGAAATTGCATTTGCATTGCAGCCGGGAGAAATCAGTGAAGTTGTAAAGACTCAATTCGGTTTTCATATCATCAAATGTGAGGAAAGAAAAGATGAATACCAACCTACTTTTGAAGAGTCAAAAGATAAAATCAATGATTTCTTAAAATACCAAAAAGAAAATGAGGCAGTGAGTGAATTAATTACCCTATTAAATGACAATGCTGATATTGTCATCAATTATGATTTTGAAAGTGAAAACGAAGAAGTAACAACATCACAAGAAGAGATACAGCCTGAGGATTCAACTGAGGCATCTGAAACCGCTGATTTCGAAGATAACTCTGAATCGGCAGATCCCACAACAACAAAATAAAATGCTTTACTTGAAATATAAACATAAAAAAGTGAGCTGAAGAAATATTTCTTCAGCTCACTTTTTTATGTTTATATTTCAAGTATTAATGCATCTTAGAATGTTTATTCCATCAAACCCACATGTTCCAATACCATTTTTATTAATGTTTCCTGTATAGCTACCCTACTCGGAAAGGGTAATTTTCTACAGGTCTCAAAAGTAAATGACGGTATGCCCAGTTGACATGAAGCCGCATAAGTGGCACAACCCTCAATCGGTTTTATTAATATCTCAAATTTTTCCTGTTCATTGGATATGTCCCGATTTAATCTTTCTTGTATACCTGAACAAATTTTCAAAAAATCATCATCATAACAATCCAAAACGATTGTCTGTCCATAATTTTGGGGATTTATCTTATAAAATTCCCTTGACTCGTGTAAGTCAAATAAAAAATCAACATGAAATGATTTCATTAAATTAAATATTTCGTAAGCAATTTTTTCAACATCATTGCCATCTTTTTTACCTGGATACACTCTGTTTAAATTGATACCTTCCGGATAACTTCTCATTTCTTTTTCGCATGCAATGATATTGGCATTCGGAATAAATATCAAGGTACCTTTTTGTATATTTATATTATCTTTCATCTTCTTCACAGCAGCTATCCCAGCTGGTTCATTCCCATGCGTTCCGGACATGATCATAACTACAGGTGTTTCAATTTTACTGCTTATGATGTATACCGGTGTTTCAAAATCACTCCCCTCACAGATATATTTTATTTTGTAATTCGTATCCGCGAAATTGACCGAAAATCCGATAACCAGAATTAAAATGACCATGAATAATATTTTTATAGAATTTTTCTTATATTTCATAATTTTTATTTTTCCAACCTATTTATAATTGAAATGCTCATATATTTCAGCTACCTTCTTTTACATTTATTATGGAAAGTACCCATTCATTTTTTAGCATAACCTATCTTTCATTTAATACTTTCATCTACCAATTTCTACTTCATGGTTTAAAGTTCTCATACTTAAAGATTATTGCCTTATCTATTGCATCTATTCCATGACTATTAAAATGATTGACAATCATCCTAAATTTCCTATATTTATAATCCTCGCCTTGACCGGGGAATATTTACGATTCACAAACAATTCAAATGATTCATTTAGATCAATATAACATATACCCATTCAGCATCCTGATTTCAATATTGCATACTTTTTACTACATGTTAATTAATTCTCCCGTATAATCATGGGCACACTATTATATTTATCCGATGATAACAATTCAATTTTTTCCGTTCCATCTTGCCTGATGATCCGGTATGTTTTTATTTCATACCCGTTGACTCCTTCTTGAGCAATAAATTCCTGTCCTTTTCCCAGATTTTCATCTTTTTCTCTGACAATTTCGTAATCAGTCACCTTCTTATCTTTGCTGATAACCTCGACTTCTGTTTTATTTTCATTTTTCCCCAAGATAACAACTCTTAAGATATCCCCCATTTTTTTTGCAAAAATCACTATTTCTTCATCATAATTATTTTTAAATCGCAAATCCTTATATCCATAAAATATTCCTGAATCTCTTCCTAAGGGTACATAGGTGGTTGCATCTCCATAAACTGAATGATTATAACGCTCAATAATATTAAAATTCCCCAGAATAAGAGCATTGTATAGCGTGCTGGCGACCTGGCATACACCTCCCCCATAACCGTTTACGAATTTTCCGTTTGCGATAATCGTACTTTCTTTAAAACCATCTTCTTTTTCCGCAGGTCCGACATATTCGTTAAAAGAAAATACTTCTTCGGGTTTTATAATAACACCGTTCACCAGTTCAGCTGCCAGGGTAATGTTAAAGATGGTATTATCTTCCTTCCCTGCTACAGAGGTAGAATAATCCGATAGACTATGTTTCATTCCTATTTTTTCTAAAATATCAATCGTGTTTACCTCCGGTTTTTCTACAATGACCGGGATTTCCATTCTATATTTTGATTCGTCAATTTCGTTCAAATTTGATATGAATATTTTGTTGAACTTTTCTATATCTAGCTTAATCCCCGTTTCACTTTCGAAAATCCTATTATGATTTAAGAATGCTTCTTTCGGATTACGCTGGATGTTTTGACTTATATTCTCGAATATTTTCTTTAATTTATCCTTTTGAAATTTCAAGGAAAGAGACACATCAAATCCATGCTTTAAAGCTAAAAATCTTTCTTTTATTTTTTCAATGATACTTCCACGACGACAGACGCTATAGGCATTTTCTATGACACCTGCTAATTCTACATTTGCATCCAATTGTTCTTTTGGATGAATGATGAATTCTTCATTTTCAAATGTAAAAACGCGATTTGAATAAATCATTTTCTCAATGACCGGTTTAATGACATTACTTACCTCATCTTTATTCAGGCCAGCTACAGTAATTCCTGAAATAGTTACTCCAGGGTATATCCTGTTTTTATGTCTGACTACATCAATGCACTCAACTACGACAAGTAGTACTGCTATGGCCATTAAAAATAAAAAAACTTTTCTGATAGCACTATTTTTTTTCTTTTCTTTGTAATAATAACTCAACTAATTGACCTCTTTTCTAATAAAATGGTTGATACTTCTTTTATATTTCGATATAATACCATATGCAATTGGATTTATTTATAATTATTAAAAATGATTCATTTATTTGCGGGAATAGCTCAGGCGGTAGAGCGTTGGCTTCCCAAGCCAAAGGTCGCGGGTTCGAACCCCGTTTCCCGCTCCATTTAGAATGACTATTCAAATGATTTACTTATCAAGGGTACAAAAACACAACCACCATATTTTTTTATTTTTAATTTATTATTTATTTTTATACCTAAAAAAAGCTCTTGATAAGAAGTGCTTCCAACCGGGATAACGATTTTGCCTCCATCTGCTAGCTGTTCAATCAGTTTTTCGGGAATCCTCTGACTCCCTGCGGTAACAATAATTGCATCAAAGGGAGAAAATTGAATCAATCCCTGACTTCCATCCCCGATAAAGGTTTGGATATTTTTTAGATTCATTTCCTTAAATATGATTCCTGCTCTTTCCGAAAGCTCTTTCAATCTTTCTATAGTATAAACTATTTTCGCAATATGCGAAAGAATGGCAGTTTGATAACCTGAACCTGTTCCCACTTCCAACACCCGTTCAACTCCTTTTAAGGACAAGCATTGTGTCATCAATGCGACCATGTAAGGTTGTGAAATTGTTTGACCCATTCCTATCGATAATGGACAGTCAAGATAAGCATCTTTCTTATTTTGTTCTAACACAAAATTTTCCCGGAGAGTATTAAGCATGGCAAAAATCACATTTTTATCTTTAATTCCTCTTCCTATAATCTGGATTCTCACCATTTTTTCCCGTTCTATTCGGAAATCCATTAGAATCACTTCAATTTCATATTTAATTTTTTTATGATCTACTTCCCAAAAAAGCTTCCGAGAATATCCAGACCTTTCAATATTGCGAAAACTGAATAAATTAACATGGCAATTAAAAAACCCAAAAGCATACGAAAATAAAAAATAGCATTTTTTACTTTTGTATTTTCCAAACGGTACATCCGGACAATTACTTGAGAAAGTACGATAATAACAAAAATCAATATTAATATAAAGTATATCTGTTCGCTCATTTAATATTCCTATATCTGTTCTGATTTACTTTCAATTAATGACCCATTTACTCATTTTTTCCATCATGGAATAATCTGTAATATCAAGCAAGATTGGCGTAATGGCGACTTTTAAATCATTGACAACACCAGAATCTGTCATCGGTTCAATGCTTTTCTTTTCTATTTCTCCGCCAATCTGGTAGTGTACTAATTCTCCCGGTTTATTGATCTTCTGCATCTCATCCCGATATTTTCTTTTACCTTGACGGGTAATTTCTATCCCGTTGATATGTTCGTATTCTATATTTGGAAAGTTAATATTCAATAGAAGGTTTTTAGGAATATCATGTTTCATAATCTTAACGATAACCTCTTTTGAGAATCGGGCAGCATCATTAAATTGAAAATTTTCGTTACCATCGATTGATATCGCAAAGGATGGGACATTTCTCATTGCCCCTTCCCTTGCAGCTGCCACTGTCCCCGAATAAACAATATCGTTTCCCAAATTCGCACCGCGATTAATGCCGGACACAATGATATCCGGTTTTTTTTCTTTCATAATCTCCAATAATCCAATAATGACACAGTCCGCCGGAGTTCCGTTCACTGAATATCCAAATCTCTTGCCGTTAACATGAAATTCTTTAATATGCAATGGTTTATATAGAGTCATGGCATGACTGATTGTGCTTCTCTCTCTGTCCGGCGCAATGACGGTTACCTCAGCAATGTTTTCTAATTGTGATTTTAACGCCTGAATTCCCTTTGAATGAATTCCGTCATCATTACATAATAATATTTTCATGCTAAATCCCTGCTTTTTTCCGTTTTAATATTTCATCTGCAACAATAATTCCTGATACAGAAGCTTGAATGAGACCTCTACTTATCCCTGCTCCGTCACCTATAGCAAAAAGGTTCTCTATTCTGGTTTCAAGACATTCAGACAATTTCAATCTCGAAGAATAAAATTTCACTTCCGCTCCATAGATAAGCGTATGCTTTGAATATACACCGGGAGCAATTTCGTTCATCACTTTCAGCATCTCGATAATATCTGTTAATATTCTGTAAGGTAGAACAAAACTCAAATCTCCAGGAATGGCACCCTTTAATGTCGGGGTAACGATAGAATTCTCAATTCTATCCTGTGTTGATCTTCTTCCTAATTCCAAATCACCTAATCTTTGTATTATTACACCACCACTCAAGATGTTTGCTAAATTGGCAATATATTTACCGTATGCAATGGGCTGTTTGAATGGTTCAGTAAAATGTGTGCTTACCAGTAAAGCAAAATTGGTATTATCCGTGCTATGTTCCTGGTAACTATGACCGTTTACATAAGTAATCCCATCATTAAATTCTGTAGTCACTTCCCCATAGGGGCACATACAAAAAGTTCGAACTCTGTCATCAAACAGTTTGGTATAATAGATTAATTTTGATTCATAGATAACATCTGTGAGATGTTTCATGGTAATCGCGGGCACTTCTACCCTTACTCCTACATCGACAGGATTATTATCGATTTTTATCTTGAGTTCATGTGCCTGTTTTTTTAACCATTCGGCACCAACTCTCCCGGGAGCAGCAATGACATATTTCCCTTTGACAACATTTCCTTTTTCGGTCTTGATTCCAATCACTTTTTTATCTTCAACCAGTATTTTATCTACTTTCGTATTATTTTGAATATCAATGATTCCGGATAAATGATCCTGCATTCTTTTCAGTATTTCTCTGCTTTTTTCGGTTCCAAGATGCCGAATCACAGTTGGAATCAATTTCATACCGACAAAAGAGGCTTGCTGCTTGAAATTTTCTATCATTTCTTTTTCAGTCCCGTATATCCTTTTGCTTGCACCAAACTCTAAATACATATCATCGGCATACTCAATCAAGTGTCCAACTTCTTTTTTATTGATGTATTTATCCAATTGACCGCCGATTTCTGTTGAAAGGTTTAGTTTTCCATCGCTAAATGCCCCGGCTCCACCCCAGCCGGATAAAATCGAACAGGGAATACAATGAACACATCCAGATTCATTTGACCTGCTGGGACAGTTCCTATTCTCGATTCGTCTTCCCTTTTCAACAACCAGAATGGAAAGGTTGTCTTTTTTAACCAGTTCAAGAGCAGTAAATATACCTGCAGGCCCTGCGCCGATGATTATAACGTCATAATATTTTTTTGTATTCATTTTATCTCCTTGCCGATTTAAAAACACTAAAAACATCACTAGTTAATTTTATAGCATTTCCGGAAATATGACAAATGATATTTTTCATTAGTATTTTTTACTGGCAAATGAAATGTTTGATATTTTAATCAATTCTTCTCTTCTACAATATAATAAATATCTCAACTTATTCAGCTTTTTTTATTCTTCTCTTTAATTTTCTCATTATAATTCCATCAATAATTTTTATCCGTCTAAACTCATGTACATTTTGGAATTCAACCAATACCATCATCTTCTTTTAAGGTAAAACCAAATTATTTGCAGATGATATTTTTGTATGCTAAAATTAATCGATTGTTTATTGGTATGATTATAATTGAAAAAGGTACTCCATTCGAAAGAATGGTACGCAAAGCTATGGGTCTAAGCCATCATGTAAGTGGCAAGACAGCCAGGTTACCAATTTTAATAAAGTATGATATCTGTTTTCTATCACTTCAAAAAGTACCTTTTGGTTCATTCCTTTTTCAATTTATTTTCAGATATTGCCTCTATCTATCTTTTCTAACATTGAGGTAAATATTAATCATCGTATCAATAATAAAGAACTTTTCAAAAAAGTTAATTCCCTGCAATTAAAAAACAGTTCCAAAACATTTTCTAAAAATCGTTGTATTGAATCCCTCATCCAGGAAAATGCCCTTATTAATTCTCTCCCCTGGGCAATTTTCGAAATCGACAGGCATAGCATTTTTACTTTTGCCAATAAACGCACGCTTGAGATGTTAAGAAATACCGAAAATGATTTAAAACATGGCGTAAATTTTTTACAAACATTAGTTCATCATGATGCACTTGAAGTATCAAAATATGTTAACAGAATATTTCAGGGAACAGATTTGGGTATTCATGAATGTACTGCATTACGAAAAGAAGGTTCTACCTTCCCGATTGCCTTACATGGTATTCCGGTTTTTACCAATGATAAAACCACTGTTATTCGAGGATTTGCTGTTGATATCAGCGAATTGAAAAAGCTTGAGAAAGAATTGCAGATAAGCCAAAAGGAATTCTACAGCCTTTTTCATAATAATCCTGAATCTCTGGTTTTATCTTAATCAAAAGAATGAGATAATCGATTTAAACCTGGCATTTTTTGAATTATTCGGCTATTCATTAACGGATGTCCGGTGTAAAAATATCAATCATCAACTTATTCATCCGATTGATAAATTGAACGAAGCTCAACAATTATTAAAAAAATTATTGCACAGTAGTTTTATTAATTTTGAAACCGTTCGCAAGAAAAAGAATGGCAGTCTAATTTCGGTCAGCATTTCCTGTTCCCCTGTCACCATCGATGGAAAGACTAATGTAAGAATTATTTCCTACAAAGATATTACTCGGCAAAAACAAGAGGAAAAAGTTCAAAGGGTTTTATATAATATTTCCAAAGCTACCAATATATCTTTCTCTCTTGAGAAGCTTTACCCTCTTATCCATAGAGAACTACGCAGTATTATTGATGCTACCAATTTTCATATTACCCTAAAGAAAAGATCAAATGATGAATTATATTTCCCTTATTTTGTGGATGAAAAAGATAATATCATTCAGATGAACGATGCCGATGCAAGCAAAAATATTTCTGCTTATGTCATAAAAACCGGTAAAGCTCTTTTGGTTAATTATCGTCAAATACTTAAAATGGTATCACAGGAAAAAGTCAACCTTTCTCAACTAGGCATTCTTACTAAAGATGTCTTATTTTTAGATGTTCCCATAAAAATAAAGAAAAATATTATTGGTTCTATGGTAATTGTAAGCTATTACAATTCTTCAATCTTTACCGAAAAAGATATAAAGCTCTTGGAATATGTTTCGGAACAGATTGCCACTGCTATCGAGAGGAAACGAATGGAGAAAGAATTGATTAAGCTGGCACACTTTGATTCACTAACTGAAACCAATAACCGGGCATACGAATTGGAATTATTGCGAAGACAGGTAAAACTTGCCAATCGAAAGAAATATACATTTCTAATAGGGTATGCTGATTTAGATAATCTAAAAAGTATCAATGACCGCTTCGGCCATGATGAAGGTGACCGGGCAATTAGCCGGCTAGCCCATTTTTTCAAAACGTTTCTACGACAAATTGATATCATTATTCGTATAGGTGGAGATGAGTTTTTGCTGGTTTTTTCGGAATGTTCTATAGAGGAAATACCTGTTATTAAACAACGACTAAATGATAGACTGATAAAATTGAACAGAAATTCTGGCATGTCTTATTCATTCGGTTTTAGCATCGGTTTTACTGAATATAAGCCGGTTCATCCGAAAACAATCGAAGAATTGATCCATATTGCAGATAACAAAATGTACAAAAACAAAAGGATAAAAACCTGTAACGGAGATTAGAACTATTCTTCTAAATTATTCCTCATATGTTTATGGTATGATTCCCATATGTTAATCTTGGAGATACATTTTAATATCCGGATGATTTACCGGTAACATCCAGAATATTTACTTTTATAACAGTGGTTTTTTTTAAGGCCTCGGGAGGAATTTCCCATTTATCTTTCCCGGTATATTTTTCCATTAATCGCAGCATTGCTCTCTTCTTTTCAATCTCATCATTAACCATCATTGAAATACCTGTTCCGATAACGCTTTCATATTTTGTCTCAAAATTACAGGCATTCTCATTTGGTATTATCTCAACCTGTTGGTCAGTTTCGAAACATATTTTCCCGTCTTTCTTTATAAGGTCAATTTTCCTTCCTTCACATGCCGAATGAAAATAAAAATGACTTTTTTCACATACAAAATGCACCGGAACAATATAGGGATAGGGCAAATCATTGAAAGCAATTCGACAAATACTGGCATGATTTAATATGAACATAATCTTTTCTTTTCCCTTTATCTCTTTATTGGCTCTTCTCATGAATAAATTTCCCTTTTTATTTGAAAATCCGATATTTTCATCTATACAAATAATTAATTTATATGAATTAACCCAATAAGGAATTATATACCTATCCTTTTTCACTGATAAATCAAGTCAAAAAGGCGATTGGCGATTTCTTTATCCAAATCCATTAAAATTTTGTATTCATCTAATGCAGCATTCCGGTCCCACATCACTAAATAAGCCATTCCCAGGCTATAATGAGCATAGACATGGTCCGGTTGTAATCGTATCGCACTTGTAAGTGCTTTCACGGCATTTTCGTAATCCTCCAGCTCATTGTAAGCCCATCCTAAGCCATAATACGAATCTGCGTCATTCTCGTTTTTTTTAACAGCTTCATTGAAGGCATTAACTGCTTCCTGATATTTTTTATCTTCTCCATAAGCCCATCCGATATTGTAATAGATATAAGTATAGTCAGGATTTATTTTAATCACCTCCTGATATGCATCGATCGTTTTATCATAATTTTTTAAACCATTATACAGCCAGCCAATATAAAAAAATGCATCGGCAAAATCCGGATTTATTTCAGTAGCTTTTTTTAAGTATTGAATAGCTTCCTCATTCCTCCCACCCATTTTTCTATACATCATCCCAATTTCATAATAGATCGTATCAGCAACATCAGATAATAACGTTGCAGCTTCTATAAAATTTTCTATGGATTCAGTAAGTTTTCCAAGTGTATTGTAGTTCAACCCCAAATGATAAAACGCTTTTCCATAATCTTTTTGATATTTAATCGCATTTTTAAGAGCATCAATCGATTTCTCGTATTCACCAATTTGCTCGTACGTAATACCCAATCCGTAATATGTCTGGGCATCATTGGGCTCTATGAGCAATGCCTGTTCAAAAGATTCGATTGAATCATCATATCTTTTTAATTCATTATAAACCAAACCTAATCCGTAATGTGCCCGGTGGAAATCAGGGTTTAACCTTATAGCCTGTTTGAATGCTTCTAATGCATCTTCTTTTTTTTGAAGCTCAAGAGAAGTAAGCCCCAACTGATAAAAAGCACTACTGTAACTTGGCCTGAAATCAATTGATTTTTGGAAGGAGATAGCTGCTTTTTCAAGTTGCCCTGTATTTTGATAAATTTTACCTATTTGAAAATACGAGTCTGCATGTTCAGGATTTTTTTCTAAAATATTTTCAAAAAAAGGTAAAGCTTCTTCATATTGCTTTTGATTATCCAATAAATCTACACCTTGAAAGTATAATTCTTCAATAGATGGACTTTGGCCATAAAAAACACTACAACAAAATAAAAACAATAGAGCGACCAGTGTTATAATTCTTATGATATTTCGGGAAAATTTCATAAATCTTCTCCTCCTGTAGTACTTCCTGTTCTATCTAGTAAATTTTAATCATTCACAATTCATGGGAATTTTATTTTATATGATAATCATATATTTTATCAGTTTATATTGTCAAGAACGACTGATGCAAAGAATGTCTCTTTATAAATATTTTTATGCATTATTCTGAATTTTCCATTGAATAAACATTAATCCGTTATTTATCAAAGTTATGATTTATTTTTAAATAATTTTTATTATGCAATTTTTTACAATTTTGTCAAAACTAAACAGGCTGACCGAGAATAACTTAATTATACACCAAAAACAAAGGAACTAAAAAGGCATTTTTGATATACTAGATGATAGAAAAAGGAGATTCGAAAATGCCTAAATTCAAGCCTTACCGAAAGAATCAATTCATGTTATTCCCTGAAACCATTGATGATTATGTCCCAAAAAATCATCTGTCTAGAATGATCAGCAATATCGTCGAACAACTGGATACCCAAAAAATCGAAGCTAAATATTCATCCCTGGGACAGAACACCTATCATCCCAAGGTACTCATTAAATTACTCTTTTACGGTTATGCCATAGGAGAAAGAAGCGGAAGAAAGATTGCCTATAAATGTGAGACCGATACTGCTTACATCTATCTCTCCCAGATGTATAAGCCCGATTTTCGCACCATCAATGATTTCAGGAAAAATAACATTTTAGAACTTTCTCAGTACTTTGTCGATATCCTCCGTATGTGTAAGGAGCTAGGCTTGATCTCGGTAGGACAGATGAATATCGATGGGACCAAGATCAAAGCCAAGGCGGCCAACCGCCGGACAAAAACCAAGAAAGGCTACCAAAGATGGTTAAAACGCATTGATGACAAGATAAAACAGATATTGGAAGAAGCAGAGGTGACCGATGCCAAAGAAGATGAGCTGTACCAGGATAAACGCGGGGATGAATTACCGGAAGCAATCGACACCGAAGTGAAACTCAAGGCGAAGATTAAAAAGTTCATGGAGAAGTTCAAAAACGAAAAAGAAAAGATCAATCTCACCGATCCGGATGCCAAGTTCATGAAAGATGGCCGTTACCGTATCATACCAGTTATAACTGTCAGGCCTCTTTAACCGAAGAACAG
>Ga0272441_10004186_pt1 | contig 26536 bp, 14 predicted proteins | sample SSMProp6N_FD_193582 | JGI IMG/M metagenome (GOLD analysis project Ga0272441, IMG submission 193582) | Marine sediment archaeal communities from Little Sippewissett salt marsh, Falmouth, MA, United States - SSM-Prop-6N | ecosystem: Environmental > Aquatic > Marine > Wetlands > Sediment ... | reverse complement strand
GATGGGTGGGGATACTACGCATATGGCCAGTGCGATGTGCCGCCGCCGAACGGGGACTTCGTGGCGGTCGCGGCGGGCGAGCACCACAGTCTGGGTCTGAAGTCCGATGGCTCGATCGTGGCGTGGGGAGAGAACGACGACGGCCAGTGTGATGTGCCGGAGCCGAACACGGACTTCATCGCGATCGCAGGGGGCGGCCGGCACAGCCTTGGGCTGAAGCAAGACGGCTCGATCGTCGCATGGGGAGACAACGCCCGCCAGCAATGCGACGTGTGGGAGCTTAACACGGGCTTTGTCGCCTTGGCGGCGGGTTTTTGCCACAGTCTGGGCCTGAAGTCTGACGGCTCGATCGTCGCCTGGGGATGCAACGACCACGGTCAGTGCGACGTGCCGGATCCGAACACGGACTTCGTTGCCGTCGCGGCGGGCGGCTGGCACAGTCTTGGTCTGAAGGCGGACGGCTGGATCGTGGCGTGGGGGTGCAACGAAGACAACCAGTGCGAAGTGCCGACGCCGAACGAGGACTTCGTCGCCCTCGCGGGAGGAGCAAAGCACAGTCTCGGTCTGAAGGCGGGCGCGCCGTCTTGCCCGGCCGACTTCGATGATGATGGCGATGTCGACACCGCCGATCTGCTGCACCTGCTCGGATGCTGGGGGACCGATTGCGGCGATGTGGACTTCGACGGCGACACGGACACCGCCGATCTGCTCGCTCTCCTCGCGGTCTGGGGAGACTGTCCGTGACGGTGACGTGATGCATGCCGCGTGCCCCGCGGTGTGAGATCTCAGTTCGGCCACCCTGATCAGATTCGATTGCGCGCAGAACAACCTTCGGTGATCGCTTGCCGGCGAGGCCGGCGCCGCCGCTCAGGAGGCCGCGGATATCCACTCCACGATCCGCGCTACTCCCTCCAGCACGTGGCTGCACCATTGCGCGGTGAAGGCGGGCGGCAGCTCCTCGTGCAGGGGGATGTTCTCGCTGGCGGCCAGGGCGCGTGCCCCATCGAAATCGACATAAGCCAGGCGGGCGGTGAGGTCGCCGTGCGTCTGGGCGAAGGCCCGGCCGGGGAGGATGGCCACCCCCGTCTCATCCAGCAGACGGTTGCAGAGCGTGGGGCCGTCGGCGATGCCGCGTGAGGCAAGCGCATCACGAAGCGGCGAGAAGTCCAGATAGAGGTAGAAGGCTCCGACGGGCGCATGCACGCGCAGGCCGGCGCCGTTGAGCTGTTCGGCGCACTGGCGTCCGAGGGCGGCGAGAATGCGCCGGGCGTGCCAGAGGTACCGTTCGATGTCGACCCCGCCGCGGAAGGCGCGGACCGCGGCGTGCTGGATCGGTGCGCTGACGGAGGTGTAGGTTTCGCTGGCGACGGCGGCCATGGCCTCCAGCAGCCAGTACAGATCTGGGGGGAAGGAAAACGTGCCGAGTCGCCACCCGCCGGCGCCGCACCATTTGGACAGGCCGGAGCTGACGATCGTGCCCTCGGGATAGAAGCGCGCGATCGACACGTGCTGGCCCTGATGGTGCAATTGCCCGTAGATCTCATCAGAGAGGATGATGGTCTGAAACCGCCGGGCCACTTCGGCGAGGGCCTGCGACTCGGCGGCGGTGTACGTCTGGCCGGACGGGTTGGCCGGGTAGTTGAGCACGAGCAGCCGCGGGCGATAGTCATCGCACGTCATCTCGAAGGTGCGCTGCAGTTGTTCGGCGGTGATCTTCCAGCCGTTCTCGTATGTCGTGGAGATCACGCTCACCCGCCGGCCGAGAATGCGGGCCTGGGGCAGATAGGAGACCCAGCAGGGAGCGGTGACGATGATCTCGCCGTAGTAGGCCAGTTGCAGGAGGAACATCAGCTCCTTTGAACCGGGGCCGATGATCACGCCGTCCGGCGTCACCGGGAGGTCATCGTATTTGCGGTGGAAGCCCGCGACCGCCTCCCGCAGAGCGGGCAGGCCCTTGACGGGCAGGTAGTCCTTCTCCGGGGCGGCGACCCGAAGCGCCTCGACCACCGATCGCGGCACGGGGAAGGGCGACTGCCCGAGGCCGAGGGCGTAGGTGAGGCGGCCCTCTTCGCGCAGCAGGCGGCAGCGCTCGTTGATCGCCAGCGTCGCGGACAGATCCATGCCGCGGATCTTCATGTCCAGACTGACCGGCTTTGGTGCGTTCATGGTTGCCTTCCCAACGTCCGATGCCCTGGCGGGGCGGATCAGTCGGCGAGGAATACGGGCGAGGACGTCCTCCTCCGTTGATCGGCACGATCGCGCCGGGCGGTTTCGAATCTCAGCCGGCGATGGGCAGCGGCGGGCCCGGCGGGCCTGGCCGCCTTGCCCTGAGGTCTCCGGGACCGGCCGCAGAGCCGGACATCACCGCCGGTTCCGGCGCTGATGCCACGACTCACGGTCCGGCGTCTCGGAGCTCGGCCAGCAGTCCTTGAACCGAAACCGTCGCGAATCGCGTGGCGGAATCCGACATCGCATACGGGATGACGATCTGATCGCGCCAGATCATCGATCCGCACGAGTAGACGACATTGGGAACGTAGCCTTCTCGTTCTTCGGCGGAAGGGATGAGAAGGGGCCGGCGCAGACGTCCCAGCACGCGCGACGGGTCGTTCCTGTCCAGCAGCATGGCGCCGATGCAGTATCGGCGGACCGCCCCCACGCCGTGTGTGAGCAGAATCCACCCGGCATCCGTCTCCAGCGGGGAACCGCAGTTTCCGAGCTGCACGATCTCCCAGGGTTCGATCGGCGCCTGGAGCAGTTGCGACTGGTTCCAGAAATAGAGATTGTCCGACGTGAGCAGATAGAGCTTCTCGCCGTCGTGACGGGAGACGGCCGCATACCAGCCGTTGACCTTGCGCGGGAAGAGCGCCATGCCCTTGTCCCTGGCATAGCGACCGCCCACGGTTCGGATCCGGAACGTCGTGAAATCAGCGGTATCGAGCATCATCGGCCGGGCGCGAGCGCCGTTGAAGGCGGTGTAGGTGCCGAAGTAATGTCCCTGGCCGGCATCATCAACAAAGCGGGTGAGCCGGAGATCTTCCATTCCGCGGCGCTCGCTCTCCGTGGCCGGGTAGATGACCGTTTCCGCAGGCAGGCAGTCGGCGGGAAAGACCAGCTCATAATTGGCCTTGGCCAGCCAGATCATGTCCGCGGCCACCGCTCGAAACGAACCGGGTGTCTGGGGTCGGCGCCGGATCTGTTCCGCCGCGGCCTCGAGTTCGGTGATGCGGAACGAATCGGGCAGGGCATCCAGGAGCAGATCGGCCGGCGGTTCGTACTCGCCCATCTCGATCAGCCGACGAACAAACCAGCGTTTCTCCAGGACGTGGTCGGTCGACGGCCGGGCGCTGTAGGCGAATCGCGGCGGCGGATCGAACGTGATGTCCCCGCGCTCGCCCAGGACGCCGCGTCGGAACACGATGGAAGAGATATGCCCCTCGCCCGTGGCCCGCAGGCTCATGAGGAAGCGCACGGACCCCGCCGGCAGGCCCTCCTGGTCGGGGTGGGGGACGATCGAGGGATTGAACAGGGCGGCGGACTCGAAGGAGTATTCCAGCGTGAAGTACGCGCCGATGAGCAGTCTCCGCTCCTCCGAGAGGGTCACGGATGGGCCGATCAAACGGGCGACCTCGCCGTAGTTATCCAGGAACGCCGTCCTGATCTGTCGATGCCGGCGCGCGAAGTCGTCGATGGTCGCTTCCAGGAGCCGGCTCACCTGCTCATCGCTGAGCGACAGGATCCGCCTGAGAATCGACCTGACGCGCGCGGGTCGGAATTGCAGGTAGCGGGTGATGACGCGTCGATCGTCGGCGTCCAGCCCCTCGGGGCGCCTGATGATGGGAAGCGAGGTGGTCCTCGTGGTGGGCATTGGCGACGATTCTAGCCCGCCCGCCGGGGGCGATGAACGATCGGTCCCAGCCGGCGAGCGCGGTGGTCGCTGGTGGATTGCCATGCCCGGCGGGGCCGGCTTTGGGAATCCTCGGTGCGAGGCGGCGTCAGCGGACCGGCCGCGGCCCCGCGCAGCGCCGCCGACAGAGGCGAAGGGCGCTGCCGTCCGGGCGATACCGCGGGCTCGGCTGAGAGAATCGAATAGTGGACTGACGGCTCCGGCAGCGGGCCACAGAGGGAGCCGTGCGGGTCCTCAAACACGGCCATGATCAGGCGACCTCGGGCCCTCCTCGCTCTCGTCGGACCCCGCCGGGCGGGGCATCGAGCGACTCGGGCGCCCGCCGGGCACCCGCCCGAGCCCGGCGGATGAAGGGACTGTTTGCGGGCGGTCCGGCCCTTTTCGATCTCACCGCGGCCGCCTGCGGCGAGAAGATCGCCGGCGGATTCAAGGGCCCGATCGCAAATCCGGGGCAGAAACCTGTTGCAATCGGCGGGCTCTTGTGCGACGCTATCTATGCGGCCGGCTCGCCAGGCGGGCCTGCGTGCTGGAGCAGGTCTCGTGGGGTTCAGGCAGATCCCAGCCGGCATGTCTTGGGGATCTGCGCATCTCGTTGTCGTGGGCCAGGGGATGTGAGCACCAGACCCACCCAGGGCGCACGCCTCCACAGCGGCTGCCGGCGTTCGGCAGACTCCCGGACCCGTGCGGGCAATCGACCTCTCGGCCCAACCGACAACGCAGCCAGAATAAGGATGAGCCAGTGATGAAACGAGTCACACCAAGAGCCTTCACCATCATCGAGTTGCTGGTGGTGGTGTCGATCATCGCACTGTTGATCGGCATCCTGCTGCCCGCCATCACCAAGGCGCGCGACCAGGCCAAGTTGTCGATTTCGCAGACCAACCTGCGCAACCTGGCCACGGCCCACTCCACCTACGCCGCCGACTGGAACGACCGGCAGTTCACCCTCATGAATGACGGCCTGTCCGGCTATGGCGGCAACTCGGGCGAGGCCTACCCCAACTTCCACGCCGCCTGTGGCGGTTGCGACGACGTCATGGACAAGGGCTGTCACCCGGGCGTCATCCTCGGATGGGGCGAGACCCCGGGTGACTACAATTCCCAGAACGGATTCATCGGCTACTGGATGAATCATTCGGGCAACTGGGGCATGTGCGAGCCCATCGTCTTCCCCGGCGGGCCCGCCCATATCGAGGGCTTCGGCGCCTTCCGCATCCCCAACGCCAAGCAGTTCAACCAGTATGTCAGCGGGCGATTCTACGACAAGGTCTTCTACGCGCCGAAGGATACGGTCGTCTGGGACATCATCGGGCCCTGCGTGGAAGATCCCAGCGAGTTCTCCAGCCGCTGCCAGGAGTTCGATCCGTACGCCGATCCGTTCTGGTCCAGCTATTGCCTCAGTCCCGCGGCGATGTTCTCGCCGGGCGTGATGGCCCACCCCGGGCCCAATGAGACCGACGGCTGGCACGATCCCTACAGCATGGCGGCGGGCTTCCGTTCCCCGGCGATGTCCCAGGCCCTCTACCCGGCCCTCAAGACCCACATGCTCGAGCATCACTGGCTGCAGCAGCGCCGCAGCGAGTGCAACCCCGGCTTTATTGAAGGCACGTATGACGGCTGTGAGCCGTACTACTTCAACCACGGCTGGGAATCCGTCCCCATGGGCATGTTCTACGACGGGCACGTGGAGGCCATCGGCGTCCGTGAGGCGATCGCCGCCGACAGCCGCATGACGGCCCAGACCGGCACGGACCTCTGGGGCCTGTGGAGTCGCGACACGCCGTTCGGGGCCGTGGAGGATCCGCTCAGCGGCGGCTACTTCATGGACATGAGTTACGACACGCTCTCCTACACCAGCTTCCACGTCCTGACCACGGATGGCATCCTCGGTCGCGACAAGCTCGGTGACGGCTGAGCCGTTTCGGTCCGGTTCATGATGAACGCAATCAACGGGCTGCGCCGCAGGGCGCAGCCCGTTGCATGAAGCGTCACGAGCGCATCGCCGGGCCTGGCTTCGCTTCGATCGATCATCGCATCGCATGATCGCGCGATGTCGCCGTCGGCTTCGGTCGGCCGCGCATCGCGCGGGCGCTCTTGCGCCGGTGGCCGCATCGTGATGGAGCGCCCCGGCAGGATCGCGCCGTTCCGGCGCATTCATGGTTCCGCGGCGCCGGAACGCGGCGCCGGATGCGGCGCGGCGCGGATGTCATCATGGCGGGGCGGGCCGAATAAACGAGGCCAGGGCGAAACGATGCTCCGCCCTGGCCTCGGTTGACATCGCAGCGCAGGTCAGCTTCTCTTCTTCCCCTTCCGGCGGCAACTGCCGCCTGGCGAAGCGCCGCGCTGCATGTTTGCCGGTGTCATTGTACCGCGCTGACGGTCGAGTCAAGGTCATTTTTCCGCGCATGCGGCATACATGATGATCACGGCCGGCGCACCTCGCACCGGCCGGTCGTGTGTCGAGACAACGATCGATCACAAAAAAGCAGTAGGGGGAGAAAAGTGTCGACGTCTCTCTCTTCCGTCTCTCTCTTCTCCCCCTACCCGAGTGGGGAAGGAATGTCGAACCAGGGCGCGGGGCCCTGTGCTTTCCACTCTGTCCGATCCACTCAACCGCGCACTTCTCCTCAATGCGGGGCACACCACGAGTGCGGGGTCGAATCTAGCAAATCGACGGGCAAATGCAAGACATTATCTGCCTTAATAAATCCGGGTTTCACAGGCAGAACGGTCGACCGGCCGAACCGGGCCGGGCGGGGTCTCGGCGCCGCCCGGCCGCGCCCGATGCGGCGGCGCTGCGTTCTGCCCCAGGAAGGCGCCTCACCCCGTACAGCTTGCAAAAACCGCCTCGTGGATGCCCTGCAGGCCAATGCGCCTATCGTTTCATCAGTTGGCGCAGCGGTTTTCCACACATAATCCACACGCCGGCCTCTGCGCCGGACTGGACCGCGTTGACCCAATCGCCCGCGTTTCGCCCGCTTAACATCGATCGCAGACGAGCGCCCGAGGCGATGCCGTGGAAGTGCAGCGGTTCGCCCGGCCACCTTCCAGCAGGGCAGGCCCGCATCGCGATCGCCCGGCGCCCCGGTCTGTCCTCGATCCTGGTTCCGCCGTCGCGTGGATTCAGAACGGAGGGAATGTCAACCGGTCTCCGCCGGGCGCGCGAGATGGTCGTTGTGCGCTGAACAACGCGGCGCATCAAGGCCACCTCGCGCCTTCTCGTCGTATTGTCGCTACGGGCACTGACCCCACGCGGCGAGGAGCGCCAGCAGATCCGAAGTATCGGTATCGCCATCGCTGTCCACATCCCCGTCGGGCGTGCCCCAGGCGCCGAGCAGGTACAGCAGGTCGGCCGTATCCACATCCCCGTCGTCATCAAAATCGGCCGGGCATGATTCCTCGACCTGATACTCGTACGCGCCCATGTCAACGATGGGCGGCTCGCCGTAGCCGGTGTCTTCCGTGTCCGGATCATCGACAAAGCGCGGATTGCCATCCAGGTCCGTCGTGACGCCATCCGGCACGGCCGTGTTGTCGGCCGCGTCGATGCAGGGAGAACCGGAGTGGAGATGCAGATCGCCGTAGTTGTCATCTCCCGTGCCCCAGATGCCGTCGGGTCCGGGGTCGGGATTCTCGATGAACAGCGGATCGACGTCGATGTTCCCCTCTCCAGCGTGGCCGCCCTGAACATCGCAGTAGGTCACGACTGCGTTGCTGCCGTCGCTGTCGTGGATCTCACCGCCCTCATCGCCCCAGAGGATGCAGTTGGTGACCGTCGGGTGGCTGTACAAGGTATTGCACATCGCGCCCCCCAACTGAGCCGCATTACCGCTAAATGTACTGTTCTTTACAGCCGGGTTCGAATCGAGACTGTGGATCCCACCGCCGTTTCCGTCAGCCGTGTTGGCGGTGAAGGCGCAGTTCACGATGGTAGCCTGGACATAGCTGTTGGAGACAGCACCCCCGTCGTTCAGAGCGTCGTTGTGTCTGAAGACGCAATCAACGATCTTGCCCCCATGCTGATGAACAGCGCCTCCAATACTGGCCACGTTCCCGAAGAACCTGCAGTTGTCGATGATTCGATCCGGATCCGAAGACGTAGAGATGGCTCCACCGAGCGGTGCACTATTGTCCATGAAGTCGCTTGAGCGGATCGTGGTTCCCAGGTCACCGAAGACAGCTCCTCCACCTCCGTTGAACGCCAGATTCCCGATGAAGGTGCAGTCGTTGACATCCGCCGTGCTGGACTGCCCATTGAAGAGGCCGCCGCCGCCGCTGACCGCAGCACTATTACTGAACAGGGTGCAGCCGGTGATCGTCAGGGTGCTGTTGAAGGCGTTGGCGATCGCGCCGCCGGCATCAGCGGAATCGTTGCCGGAGAACGAACCGCCTGTCACCGTCAGGATGCCATCCGTGAGGTTTGCGATCGCCCCGCCGGCATCGGTCCCGTCGGTATCGGTGAGCGTGAAGTTGTCCGTCAGGGTGCAGTGGATAACGTCAGCCTCGCCGTCCGTGTTGCACAGCGCTCCGCCGAAGCGCCATGCCATGTTGGACTCGAAGGCGCATTCCGTGGTGATCAGATCTCCCGAAGCATGATAGATCGCGCCGCCGCCATCGCCGGACGCCGAGGACATGTTGGACAGGAACGTGCAGCCGGCGAGGACTGCGATGGACCCGATCAGTTCCAAGGCGCCTCCGCGTTCGTAAACATAGTTCGTGGTGAACTGTGTGTCGGCGATATCCAGTATCGCGGCATTGGCGACGATGGCGCCGCCCTCGCGGGCGAAGTTCGACGTGAATGTGCTGTTGGCCACATTCAGCCACGCCCCGTCCACGTAGACCGCCCCGCCCGATGAGGGAGGTGCCGGCGCGACGTAGTTGCCGACGAACGTGCAGCCGTCGAGCGTCAGCGTGGCATAACCGTGATACACAGCCCCGCCGTGATTGCCGTACCCATTGTCGGTGAATGTCGTCTGCGAGATCAGGACATCCCAGTCAACGACGCTGTACAGCGCCCCGCCAAGTCCCCAAGCCTCGTTTTCCTCGAATACGCAACCGATGATGGGCGATGCGCCTCCCTCGTAGCCATAGACGCCGCCACCTTCACCGGGGGTGATGTTGCCGAGGAAGGCGCAGTTCGTGAACGATGGCAGGCCGCCGTTGATGTACACGCCACCACCGTGAAGATCCCCGAAGCAGTTGGAGATGATGCAGTCGCGGATTGTTGGGCTCGCATCGGAGATGAATAGCCCGCCGCCTTCATCAGCGAAACCGGCGGTGATGGTGAGACCCTCCACGACGGCCTCTGCCGTCTCTCTGCTGGTGAAGACGAAACCGCGCCCGTTTCCCTCGCAGTCGATGATGCAGAGGTTCGGGTCACCAGAGGCGGAGCGCACGGTAATGAGCCGGCCGTCGAAGTCGAGATTAACGTTGCCGGGCCCCGTGTAGTTGCCATCGGAGACGACGACCTTATCGCCATCCGAGCAGGCATCGATCGCCTGCTGGATCGTGGGGTAGTCGCCTGGGACGTAGATGGTGTCGGCACACGCGGTTTGGCCGGACGTCATCGGGAGGAAGAACAAACAAGCAGCGATGGTCCCGGCACCCGGGCCAGTCATGATCGAGCAGGCCGACATGGTGACTCCCTCCATCCAGACCCTTGGGCTCTCCTTGGCTGATCTCGACAGCTGCCATCGCCCGAGCAGAGAGCCCCAAGCGGGAGTGATGCATCCATGCATGGTAGTCGATGGGACTTGGCGGTCAAGCAGAATGTGGCGGATTAGGTGGGTCGGACGCGCCGAATCGCTACGTTCGGGTGATTGGCCCCGAGCCGCCAGCGGGGCGACGAAGTCATCGCCGCCGCCGTCGCCGGCCGGTAGAGAGCAGGCGCCAGAATGCGGCACGTCCACGCTAATGGGCTAGACCGTGGCGCTCGCCAACTTCCGGTACGACGTACCTACCGCCCGGGGGGAGCGGCATCGCCTCGGCCACCGCCGAGAGGCGAGCACCGCCCGAGGGACGGTACTCGCGTGCCTTCGTAGATGGGTTGACTGAGCCACACGGTGCTTACGGGCAGTCTCCCCACGCGCCCAGCAGGGCCAGCAGATCCGAAGTATCGGTATCGCCATCGCTGTCCACATCCCCGTCGGGCGTGCCCCAGGCGCCGAGCAGGTACAGCAGGTCGGCCGTATCCACATCGCCGTCGTCATCAAAATCGGCCGGGCACTCCGGGGGCTGGAACTCGTAGGCGCCCATGTCCGTGATCGGCCCGTCGCCGTGACCCGTGTCCTGCGTGTGCGGGTCATCGACGAAACGTGGTTTATCGTCGAGGTCGAACGGGGTCGGCTCTTGCGTGTCGCCATCATCATCGAGATCGAGCACATCGGGCGGCACGGCGGTGTTGTCGCCGGCATCAATGCACGGCGAGCCGGCGCGCAAACGCAGATCGTCATCGTTCGTTCCGGGCAGGCCGTCCGGACCGAGCGGATCGGCGAAGAGGGGATCGGCGTTGAGATTGCCTTCGCCCTCGTGCCAGCCGCCTTCGATGTCGCTGTAGTCCACGGTGATGATGTCGAGATCGAAGCATACCTGGGGCGGTTCGTTTCCCCAGACAACGCAGTTCGCCACGGCGAAGCCATCGACGCGCTTCGTTGGCCGAAAACTTGCGGAAGCCGTGATCGGCGCGTGACCGTCCGCCGGCGGCGGCACCTCAAAGTAGTAGTACATGGCGCTGCCGAATCGAGCGGAGTTGGCGACGAACGTGCAGTTGACCATTTCGGGGAAGTAATTGCAGGCGTAGAGCCCGCCCCCCGGTCCCCATTCGCCGACGGCGACGTTGCCGTTGAAGAGGCAGTTGATGATGCTCAGGCCGATGCCGTCATAATAAATCGCGCCTCCGTCGCTCCCGTCGTTGCCGCGGAAGATGCAGTTGAGCACAGTCGTGTCATGGCCGGCGGTGAACAGCCCGCCGCCGATGCCGCCACAACTGTTGGCGTCGAACACACACCGGGACAGCTCCAGGCTTTCGGAACCGTCGTAGATGCCTCCGCCCACTCCGCCTTCATACGCCACGCGGTTGTTGATGAATGTACAGTCGCTGACGGTCGGATGGCCGTATAAGAAGAGCATTGCGCCGCCGAGGAGGGCGGCGTTTTCGGCCAAGGTGCAGTTGCGGATGGACGGGCTGCCCGCCTCGTAGCAGGCGAGTCCGCCGCCCAAGCCCGCCGCGTTGGCGACGAGGATGCAGTTTTCGATCGTGGGGCTGCCGCCGGCGCAGATGAAGATCCCGCCTCCGATCGTCGCGCCATGCTGGAAATATGTGCCCGTGCCCCGCGTGATCCGGAAGCCGTCGAGCACCGTTGCCGGTCCTTCTCCATGCACACATCGGACCACGCTGGCCTGCAGGTCGGTCGCGTCGATGGTTGTCACCTGCGGCCCGTCGGAACTGCGCACGGTGATGGCCTTGCCGAAGAAGCCGATGGACTCGTGGTATGTCCCGGGTGACACGATGATCTCATCGCCGGCGTCGGCGGCATTGATGGCCTGCTGGATCGTGTCATGGTCGCCCGGTACATGGATGATGTCAGCGCATGCGGGCCCGCCGCCCGTCGCCGGGAGGCAGAGCAACGCCGACGCGGCGATCAGCCGCGCCTTCGCACCGTTGATGCTTGATCCGACCGTCATCCTTTTGTCCTCCATCTCGGCTCGTCAGGTTCCGCACCGGCGTTCGGCGTGCGCTGCCGGCGCCGGAGAGGGCAGCGGGACAGCCGAGCCGCTCATCCACGGTAGCGGATGCGTCCTGCCGCTCAAGGTGAATCTGCCGGATTGGCCGGTCCGGCCCGCGCGCCTGCAGCGGGGAGAGCCTCCCTGGCCGGGAATAGGCGAGCGCCGCATGGAGGACGGTGCTCGCCGCCCTTCGAGGGGAGGATGTCTGAGGCGCCGGATGCTCAGGGGCACTGACCCCACGCGGCCAGCAGGTCCAGTAGATCGGACGTGTCGGTGTCCCCGTCGCCGTCCACATCGCCATCCGGCGTGCCCCACGCCCCGAGCAGGAACAGCAGATCGGCCGTATCCACATCGCCATCGTCATCGAAGTCGGCCGGGCATTCCGGGGGCGGGGGCTGGTACTCGTAGGCGCCCATATCGACAATGGGCGGCTCGCCGAAGCCCGTATCTTCCGTGTACGGGTCATCGACGAAGCGCGGATTGCCATCGAGGTCGACGATAATGTCCTCGGGCACTGCCGTGTTGTCGGCCGCATCGATGCACGGCGACCCGGCCGCGAGGCGCAGATCGCCATTGCCCGGATCGACGAAGAGCGGGTCGGCGCCAATGTTGCCCTCGCCCGGCCAGCCATCCTTGACACAACTGTAGCGCACCGTCGCCGGACCAATGATGGGGTCGCCGTAGCTGTCCCAGACGACGCAATTGCGGATTTCCGCGCCGGGCTCCTCAATACTCACCAGAGAAGAGTTTGAATTACGGAAGGTAGAGGAGACAAAAGTCGGTACCCCGCCGGCATTGTAGACGCCGCCACCTTCCAATTCAGAGTGGTTGCCCGCAAACAGACAGTTGATGAATGTGGGGCCATCGTTGGACAGGTTGTACAGCCCCGCGCCGGTGTGCGTTGCCTCGTTATCCTCAACGACGCAGTTCACGAACCGAGGAGCCGCGTAGAGATTGTGAATCCCTCCGCCGCGGCTCGCGATATTTCCGACGAACGAACTGGAAGCAATTGTCGGCGAGGTGCCGGTGTTGTACAGTCCCCCGCCGTCTTCTTCGGCCGCGTTCTCCTTGAACGTGCAATCAGTCAGAACGATTGATCCGGCGTAATTCAGCAATCCGCCGCCGTTCAGATCAGCGTCATTGGAGTCAAACTGGCACTGGACAAGATCGACCGTGGCCAGATCCACGTAGGCGCCGCCGCCGAAAAGCGCCTGGTTGGATTCGATCAGACAGCCGGAGAAGAAAGACGTACATCGTCGGAGATATGCCGCGCCTCCAAAGATCCATGCCGTATTGCCGGAGCACGTGACATTCTCAACGAGGAGGTCAACGCCCTCGTCGGCAGACACGGCGCCCCCGAATTCAGCCCTGTTGCCGGTGAAGAAACAATCCGAGACCGTTACAAAATCGGCGAACTGCGCGCTGAGTCCGCCGCCGGTTGATTCCGCCGTGTTATAGATCATCACGCATCCGGCCAGGTCGATGACGTCGGCGCTCGTGCGGATCGCTCCGCCTGCCATCTCCGCATAGTTGAATACGAAATCACAATCGGTATAGAGTTCAAGGTCGCCGCATCCGTAGACCGCACCGCCAGTCGAAAACGCATGGTTCCCTTCAAACTGGCAGCCCTCTAGGAGAAAATCCTTCCCGAATTCGAGGCTGAGGGCGCCGCCCAGCCCTCCCGACTCATTCGAATCGAATCCGCAGTCTGTGATCGTCGAGTCGACGGCGAGATACGCGGCTCCACCCCGACTGGCATCGGGCGGATCCTCGACGGCTGTATTGCCTGCGAAGAAGCAGTTGCTTGCGTCAACGGAACCGGATCCATAGCTCTTGGCGTATACCGCACCGCCGTGTGCTCCCCACCAGGATGAAAGGACGGCGTTTGCGAAGAAGGAACAACCATCAAGCGTCAGATCGCACTTGACAGCCGCAATGGCGCCACCCGCCTCGATGGCGAGGTTGTCCTCGAAGGTGCAGTCGACGAATGTGGCCGTGACGGTGTCGAGCCACACGCCTCCTCCCGACCCGTCTGTCTGCGCTCCAGCCTTATTCGACCGCAGTGAGCATTGAATGATGAGCACCTCGCCGCCTTCGCCGCGAACACCGGCACCACAGGGATCCCCATCGGGGATTCCGTTGGCGTTGCCGGCGGTGATCGTGAGTCCGTCGAGCGATGACATGTCACCCGCATCGTGCATGAAGCTGATGACGTGGCAACTGTTGTCTTCGTAGTTGACGAATCCCGGCTCATCATCGCCGACGAGATCGCCGGTGAGAATCGCTTCGTACAGCGCGATGTCGCGATCGTCGGGGTCGGGCGCGCCGTAGCCGGCGTAACCGCCCAGCAGCGCCAGATCGCTTATGAGGTGGAACGTCGCCGCCCGATCGCCCGGCGTCACGTGACTGCCTTCATCCTGATCCGGTTGATAGACGCCCTGCCCGACGCGGATCTCCGTGATCGAGCCCGGCGCGGATGCCGCCAGATACAGCGCATCCTGAAGGCAGCAGAACGCCGTCGGCCAGGCAAGGCCATCCCCGCCCGGCGGGGCATCATCATCCACGTACAGGGTCTCGGCCGGGGCCGGGCCGGCGATGAGAAGCATCGCGCCGACGGCAACCGCCGACGCCAACACAGCCCGGACCTTTCCATTGCGATGGGTGCCCATGGCAACCCCCTTTCCCGGCGCCGAAGCGCCGATGCTGCGCACCGACCGCCGCAGGGGGAGACGCAAGAGATGGCCCGTCCGCCGGGCGCTGCGCGTGCGATACTGATTCACTCAGGCCGGCGGAAAGGCGGCGTCAGGAACAACCCCTGCGCCGAAGCGCGCATCAGTCCCAGCCGGGTCCGACATGGGCCGCGGCGGGGACCCGCCTGAGGATGGCCGGACGCTGTCCCGGATGACATGGCCCGGCAGTGCCGCGGCACATACAGCTTACCCGATTTGAGGCCGCCCGCGCGAAAAAACCGGCGAAAAAGCACACGCAGACGGCTCGAGGCAGACCCGCCGGCCCGGCCGGCCCCGCCGCGCATCAACAACCACGGCCACTTCTACGGAAATGACTCCCGACCCCTTTGCCTTCGCGGCTTTCAGCTTTCAGCTTTTTCCTCCCGGGCACTCGCCCCAGGCGCCGAGCAGCAGGAGCAGATCGGCGGTGTCCACATCACCGTCGAAATCGACATCGCCGTGCGGACCCGCCGTGCCCCACGCGCCGAGGAGGATCAGCAGATCCGCGGTATCAACATCGTCGTCGCCGTCGAAGTCGGCCGGGCACTCGCACTCATCGGGGATGCCGTTTTGATTCTGGTCGGCGTCCGTGCTGGTGACATACGACACCTCGACGGTGACGTACGACTCGCCGTCGCAGGCGCCGGCATCCACGTACTCGGAAGCCGTCAGGGTGATGACAAGATCCTCGCCGCCCTCGATCATGTAGTTATACACGACCTGCGGAATCATCCTCACGCAGTAATCGGGCGGGCTCGCACAGAGCGAACCATCATCCTCGAACATCGGCCCGAAACCATAGCCGTTGATGTTCACCGAGATGTGCTCCTCGGGGTAATCGAGGTCGGCGCTCGCCATGAAGATCACCGTCACATCGCCCTGGACGGCAGGGGGCGGTGAGATAATCGTGAACGTCTGCGGCGAGCCGTGGCCGATCGGCGACAGCGGACCGGAGCTCTCCGAGAAGTCGGTCACCACATCGCACTCATCGGGTATTCCATTGTTGTTGCAGTCCTCGCTGGTGACTTCGGCAACATCGCATCCATCAGGGATCCCGTTGGCGTTGCAGTCATCGCACCACGTCTCGCCGGGGCACTCATCGATCGTGCAGACATCGCCGTATCCATCGCCATCGCAATCGCCCTGATCCGGGTTGAAGTGCTCGGGGCAGTTGTCCTCATCATCGGGAATGCCATCGCCATCCGTATCGCTGTAGTCGGCTTGGTACTCGTACGCACCCATGTCCACGATGGGCGGATCGCCGTGGCCCGTGTCCTCCGTGTCGGGATCGTCGATGAAGCGCGGATTGCCGTCGAGGTCAGTCCCCACGCCGTCCGGGACCGCCGTGTTGTCGGCGGCGTCGATGCAGGGCGATCCGGGCGCGAGCCTCAGATTGTCATCTTCGGTGCCGATGATGCCATCGGGCCCGGCGGGGTCGATCAGGAGCGGATCATCGCCGATGTTACCGACGCCGCCGTAGTGGCCGGCAAGGTTCATGAGATCGCAGTAGTTGAGCTCGACCTCCGCCTCGTCGGGGGCATAGAGCTGGGAGAGTTCGCCGTCGCCGTTGTCGTCTGTGTTCTGCCACAAAATGGAATTGGTTACGGTCAGCGTGTTGTCACCGTCTTCCTGGAGCCTGATGCCCCCGCCCACTGGGACGGCGGTGTTTCCGAAGATGGTGCAGTTCGTGATCTGGGTATCGGCGTTCAGAAAGCTGCACCCTCCCCCGCCATCACTGCCGGGGTCGCTGTATTCGGTGACGTTTCCGACAACGGTGCAGTTCGTCATGGAGAGCGTGACTTCCTCGGCGTGGATGCCGCCCCCGTAGCCGGGGCCCAGATTCCCCCTGATGATGCAATCGGTGATCGCGACAATGCGTGTGTCGTGGGACTTGGCGTAAATGCCCCCACCACCCGGAGCCCCGGAACCACCGTAGGGAACCGCCTCATTCTGGTCGAAGGTGCACTCGGCCACCTCGAACATCGGTCCATAGGCCCTGAGGTACAGTCCCGCCCCCAGGCGAGCCACGTTCCGCTCCATCAGGCACCGTGCCACGGAGGATGTCTCGGTTGCGTCAGTCGATACGGACACGCGCAATCCGCCTCCAAAGGCATAGGAACCGTAGGACTCATTCTCCGTGAAGATGCAGTTCTCAATGATGGCGCTCTGCCAGACGTTGAAGTACGCACCTGCGCCCCCGCGTCCGGACACGTTGTGGAGAAATGTGCAATCCTCCATGATCGCATGGTGGCAACCGCCGCTAAGGCCGCCTCCTGCGCCCGCCGTGCCATAGAGGATCTCATTCCCCTCAAAGCAGCAGTCACGAACCGTAAGCGAAGAGATCTGGCTGGTCATCACGGCGCCGCCGTACTCCGTGCATGTGTTGCTGTGAAACTCGCTGTCGATGATCTCGACAGATCCCGGGTCATCGTTGGTGGCAAACGCGTAGATCGCGCCTCCGTCATAGTGACCGTAGTTGCCCTCGAACAGGCAGGACCGGACGATGAGCTCACTCTTGTGAGAGTTGATCGCGCCGCCGTTTCTTGCGGTTGCGTTCAGACGGAACGTGGAATTCAAGACCGTAGCGAGGGAGTATTCGGCGCGTATCGCGGATCCTTCGAACCCATGACCATCCACAAACAGAGTGTCATGGACCGTGAGTACGGCCCCCTCGACCAACATGATCGCCGTTCCCTCGTTCGCGCGGAATGTGCAGGATTCCACTTCCAGCGCGCTGCCGATCGAAAGCACGTTTCCATCGTCCGAGCTCCAGTTGTTATAGACCAGGCAGTTCCTCAGAGTGAGGATTCCGGCCTCCTGCAGCACTACCGCCCCCCGGGACGCGCCGTACCAGTCGTAGCCACAGGCGAGGGTCAGCACGAAGCCGTCCAGAACCGACATCGCAGATGGGTCGGCCGCGGTGACCAGGTGCATCGTGTTGTCTTGATCGAGTTCGCCATCCAGATCGACATCACCATCCAGGGTCGAGGGGTAGGCGATGAAGTCGCGGGCATCCGGATCGGTTGCGTCGAATCCGGCGTAGCTGCCCATGAGAAACACGCCGCTGATGAGTTCGAATGTTGCCTCTCGATCGCCGGGTGTCACGTTCCCCGCTTCGTCCTGATCAGGTCTGTACAGGCCCTGCCCGACATGGATCTCGTCGACCCCGCCCGCCTCGGCCGCGGCCAGGGCATCCTGAAGGAACCGGAATGCCGTCTCCCAGCTCAAGCCGTCACCCTCCAGCGGTGCATCGTCGTCGACATAAAGCGTCGTGCCCCACACGGCCCCGCCGCCCAGCAGCAGCATCCCGATGATGACGATGCCCGCGCGCGACAGCAGTCCCGCCCGTCGTGTCAACATCATGATTCCGCCCGTCCTTTCCGATGCCATATCGGCCCGCCGACCCCACGACCCGGTGACGCCTGCCTTGCGGGCCACTTTATCCAAGATACTCCATGCCTGACCGGGCGACAAGGAAAACTCGGCGGATTCAGCCTGCGGCCGACACCCAAACGGTCCGAGAGCCGCCGCCTGGCCGGCAGGGTTCGAATGAGTCGCCGCGCGCCCGGGCGAGACCAACTCAGCGCGCCTCCGCCCCGCTCTGTGGTTCCCTTTCCCCGGTCTGGAGTCAGGCGCAGTCAGCGGTCCATCACAGCAAGGGAGCACCGCCCGTTGGGACGGTGCTCCTGACTTCGCCGGGATAGGCGAAGGAGAACGAATCGAACGTTCAGGGGCAATCGCCCCACGCGGCGAGGAGGATGAGCAGGTCGGAGGTGTTGACAACGCCGTCGCTGTTGATGTCCCCATCTCCGCTGCTGCCCCAGTTGGCGAGCAGGATCAGGAGATCAGCGGTGTTCACCACATCATCACCGTTAAGATCGCCGGGGCAGTCCCCCTGGCACGGGCCGGGATAGTCGATGTTCACGCCTTCCATCGCCGCGAAACAGGAGTTGCCGTAGGTCACGCCGTCGCAGCCGCACACGGGGTCCCAGATGTTGGGACAGGCGATCGCGCGAGCCAGGCACCAGCCTTCCGGATCATCGCACCCCAGCTTGTAGCAATAGTGATCCGGATCGCACGCCTCGTTGTCCGAGCATGATTGCGGCGGCAGGCAGGGGCCGTGCACCGGTCCCGATCCCTCACCGACCGGCTCGTCCCACGATGGCATGAACATCTCACGCGGCGGCAGCCCATCGCCCAGCGTCACCAACGACCATGCAACATCCTCGGCCGGCCAGATGTGATCGAAGCCGAACGTGAAGTGCTCGACGGCGTCCTGCGGATCATCCGTCCACCAATGCACGGAACCCTGCGTGAGACACCAGCAGGGGCCGGGCGAATCGTCGCCATGCATCGTGTGATTGTCGCAGCTTGCGCAGAGGTGGTTCATCCAGACCTCTTCGACGGCGAAGTTCCAGCCCGGCGGTGTGCGCACGTTGGCGTAGTGCGCCGGATTCAGGTCGTTGCTGCCCACGCGGAACTCCACGATCGGCCGGCCGGTCGCATCGATGGGGTAGTTGTACATGGGCAGGCCCGTTCCTCCGCAGACCCAGCCATTGCAGAAGACCCGAGGCTCATCGCGCTGCCCGGCCTGCGCGAGGGTGGTGAGAACGGCGATGGCCAGTGCTGACTTGAGGAGGTGCATGTTCCGCTCCTTTCCGCCGTCGGCTCGACCGGCGGCCTGTCGGGGCGCGGGCGCGGGCATCCGAGAAGACGGCGGGCGCTGCACCCTCGCCCGCTGACGCCCCGTTTCGATATCCACACTATTCGATGAATTGGAGATTCGCAAGAGGATTGTCTGAGGAACGCCTCCACGCCTGGCGGCCACGGCCCTTTCCCGGACCGGGACGCGGCAGGGAAACGGCCCCGGCGGTATCATGAAGGCGCCCAGCGCTCGTAGCTCAGCCGGATAGAGCATCGGTTTCCTAAACCGAAGGTCACAGGTTCGAGTCCTGTCGGGCGCGTTCAAGAACGGGGTTTTTGGGCCCCTCGACCTGCCGATTGCGCAGTGATTGCGCAGTGGGGTTCGACTTCTGGGGCGCCGTCGCCGGGGACCTTGGCGACCGGGCTTGTGATTTCGCCCGACCTGCTGCATCTGCTCGGCGCGTGCGACACGCCGGACGATGATTTGGACGGCGACGGCGACACGGACACGGCCGATCTGCTGGCGCTGCTTGGAGCGTGGGGGGAGTGCCCGTAGGTGCGTGACGCTGCGGCCTTCCTCTCCGAAAACCGCGCTTCCGCCGGGCAGGGTAAGTGCAGGAGGTAGTCCAACCGGGCCCGGGGGGTGTGGTAAAGACCCGGCGCAGGCAGGAGTCCCAGTTGTCTGCCGGGGCGCGTCAATCGAACGGGCCAACGCGAGCGACGAGCCCGCGTCGGCGGCGGGCTCGGTCGAGAGTGCGGCTGATGCCGGGCTCAGAGGCGCCGGAACGTACGTGGCCCCGACGACCCGGCATGGAGCCGCAGTGGCCCGCCCCTGGAGGCGCCAGCAGGTGATCACCCGCCACCAGATCGACGCGGGCCGGATTCGGCATTCCGAGCCAAAAACGTAGGGGAGAACGGGGCGTTTCGGACTCCAGAAACCGTCGGGCGGGTCTGGACGGCCCGGAGGTCCTCGTGGCACAGGAGCCGGTCTCAGGTCGAGATGAGGCCCGATCTCTCAGCGCAGACAAACGGCCCGGCGGATGCTTGCCTCACGCCGGGCTTATTCTGGGGCAAGGCACAACCTACCGCGCTGGCTGCTGAGCGATGAGCGAGAAGCGATGATGCTGGCCTGAATCGGCATGCGGGTTGCGTGTGCCATCTGGCCGGTCGGGGGTGCCGGGGCTCACCCCGGGCTCAGAACAGAAAAAGTGGGGAAGATGCTGTCGCGGAACCCCTCCGCATGACGCGTTTGTCTGTGGAGCCATCCGTCTCGGCGGGAAAAGTCTTGACCGGGCCGGGCGGCTGGCGGACACTGGCCCTTGTGGGTTGTGGGGCGGGGTGGGTGGTGCGCTTGGGAGCGCAGACGGTCTGGAGCAGCGTATGGCGGCAGTGAGGCATTCAGGGATCGACGCTTCATGCGGCTCTCCGGGCCGTGTGCCGAGTTGCGCTGGCGGTGACTTGGCGTGTGCGCCGGGAAAGGGCAAGCCCCGCTGGAGGAACAACATGAACGCACGAATTGCCATCGTTTCACGAGTGTTGATCGCGATCGCGCTATGCGCTGGGTGGGTGGAGGTCGCCGGCGCGGAGGATGGCTCGATCGTCGGCTGGGGAGATGTAGTCGTCGGTGTTGATCTCAGCGGCGGCTTCGCGGCCATCGCGGGGGATTGTCGCCGCGGTCTGGACACGAAGTCCGATAGCTCGATTGCGGCGTGGGGCACCGACGGCAACGGTATCGTGAGCGTTCTTGGCTTGCCCCAAGTCCTGGCGATGTCGGGGCCGGGCATGCAGATCGCAGGAGAGTGTGCTCCTGCCGGCGTCACTGGAGGCATGACATGATCACCGAACGGACCGACAGATCAATGGAACGACCATTCGTCCTTCTCGCGGTCGCAGCGCTGCTGATCTCCATGGGCGGTCTGTCTGTGCGCGCCGACATCATCCACGTCCCGATTGACTATCCGAGCATCCAGGAGGCCATCGAGGCGGCGGCCGAGACAGGCGATGAGATCATCGTCGCCCCGGCCACCTACAACGAGGCGATCGACTTCCTCGGCAAGGCGATCCACCTGCACAGCTCCGATGGACCGGAGGTGACGATCATCGATGGCACATCACTGAACGCTTCCGTCGTGACATGCAATTCCGGCGAGGGACCGGACACCATCCTCGATAGCTTCACCATCACCGGCGGCGAGGGCACCGACTACTACGGCGAGCGCTACGGCGGCGGGATGTTCAACGAATACTGCAGCCCGACGGTGACCAACTGTGCCTTCGTCGGAAACAATCCCGGCGGCCGCGGCGGCGGGATGTACAACGGCGACTCCTGCAGCCCGACGGTGACGGGCTGTGACTTCATCGGCAACACTTCCGGTTTCTCGGGCGGTGGGATGTGCAACGACTACGGGAGCTCTCCGACCGTCAACGACTGCACATTCAGCGCCAATAATGCTCACTATCATGGTGGCGGGATGTACAACGAAGCGCCCGATGGTGCGACACTGATCAATTGCACGTTCAGCGGCAACGCAGCAGGCAGCAGCGGTGGCGGACTGTACAACGACTACGACAGTAGCACGACTGTGACCGACTGCTCTTTCACCGGTAACACAGCCAATGATAGCGGCGGCGGGATGTCCAACGGTGGTGCCAGTTTCGTGACTGGTTGCACCTTTATGAGCAACACAGCAGGAGGATCCGGCGGCGGGATGAGCAGCAGTGACAGCTCTTTGGTTCTCATTAACTGCCACTTCATCGAAAACACTTCAGGTTTCGACGGCGGCGGGATGCGGAGCTGGGAGTGCTACAGCTTGACGGTGACCGAGTGCACATTCATCACCAACACGGCAGGTGGGTCCGGCGGTGGGATGTACAACGATGAGACCAGTCCCACGATGACTTCCTGCACCTTCAGCGACAATACTGCTGATTATGGCGGCGGAATGTACAACCGAGATTGGAGCAACCCGACTGTGAGCGGCTGCACCTTCAGCAACAATGCCGCTGATTACGGCGGCGCAATGTACAACTGGTATCATAGCAGCCCGACCGTGACCGACTGCCCCTTCGGCGGCAACACAGCCAGTCATTACGGCGGTGCAATGTGCAGTCTCTCCAATAGCAACGCAATGGTGGCAGACTGCACTTTTGAGGGCAATGACGCACACTACGGCGGTGGGCTGTTCAATGACGACAGTAGCCCGACTGTGACCAACTGCTCTTTCACCAGTAACACAGCCGCCGACGGTCTCGGCGGTGGACTCTTCAACGGGGACGACAGTAGCCCGACAATGATCAACTGCCCATTCAGCACGAATGCAGCCTGGCACGGCGGCGGGATGTTCAACTCGGAGGAGAGTAGTCCGACGGTGGTCAACTGCACGTTCAGCGGCAACACAGCTTCTTACCGCGGCGGTGGGATGTCCAATTGGGAATACAGTAGCCCGCAGATCGTCAACTGCACATTCAGTGGCAACACGGCTGATTATTCCGGCGGCGGGATGTACAACGGCGATCACTGCAGCCCGACGATGTTCAACTGTGCATTTAGTGGCAATGATGCTGATGCCGGCGGCGGGATGTGTAGCTACTACGAAAGCAACCCGACAGTGAACAACTGCATCCTATGGGGCAACACTCCTGACGAAGTCGTCGATGACGAACTCAGTGTGACAACGCTGCATTACTGCGACATTCAGGGAGGCTGGAGTGGCGAGGGTGACCACAACATCGCTGCCGATCCGTCGTTCGTGAGGGATCCTGATCCGGGCGCAGATGGAATATGGGGCACGGGAGATGATGACTATGGCGATCTGTATCTTCAGCCAGACTCGCCGTGCATCGACGCGGCCGACAATACGGCTGTGCCGCCTGACGAATTCGATCTCGATGAAGACGGCGACACCGAAGAGGCGATCCCGTTCGACCTCGGCGGCAACCCACGCTTCATCGATGATCCGGACACCGAAGACACCGGCTACGGCGAAGCGCCCATCGTGGACATGGGCGCGTACGAGTACCAGGTTGCCCCGCCATGCCCCGCCGATATCAATAGTGATGGCGCGGTCAACGTCAGCGACCTGCTCCTCGTGCTCGCGGCGTGGGGCCATTCAGCCGGCCCCTGTGACATCACCTGCGACGGCCGCGTGGGCGTCGACGATCTGCTGGTCGTTCTTGGGAGCTGGGGGCCGTGCCCGTAGGCACATTCGACGAATGATGTGGAAAGGAAGATGAATGCTCGATGATCTCAACCCACGCTCCCTGCGCGTGCTCGCCCGTTTCGCCGTCGCGTGCCTGCCGCTGCTTGCTCCGGGCAGGAGCATCGCCGCCGAGATCCACGTGTACGAAGGCGAATCGATTCAGACCGCAATCGATGGATCATCTGACGGCGATGAGATCATCGTCCACTCCGGCACCTACAACGAGACCGTCAATCTGCTGGGCAAGGCGATCACCGTCCGCGCGGAGAATCCGAGCACGGAGCTGCCCGATCCGTTTGCTCCGGAGGCGTCAATCATCGATGGCACATCACTGAACGCTTCCGTGGTGACATGCGACTCCGGCGAGGGGGCAGGCACGGTCGTCGCGGGTTTCACGATCACCGGTGGTGCCGGCACCACCCACCCCCTGTACTGGGCGCCCGTCGGCGGCGGGATGTACAACGCGTTCAGCGATCCCACCGTGCAGGACTGCACATTCATCGGAAACGTGGCCGCGGGGGGAGGCGGCATGTTGAATGAATTCAGCACACCCACGATCAGCGACTGTGCGTTCACTGACAACATCGCCGACTATGAAGGCGGAGGAATGTACAACATGTTCTGCAGCCCGTCGGTGACGCACTGTGCGTTCACTGGCAACGTCTGCATTGATGACGGCGGCGGGATGGGAAACGACAACTACAGCAATCCCGACGTTATCGATTGTACATTCGACGGCAACATGGCGCTCCTGGGTGATGGCGGCGCAATAGAAAATGGCTGGAGCAACCCGACGCTGATCAACTGCACATTTGACAACAACACCGCGTTCGGCGAAGGCGGGGCCGTCGACAATGAGAACAGCGCGCCCACACTGCTTTACTGCACATTCACGGGCAATGAGGCCCGCGGCGGCGGCGGCGGTGGCATGCGCAACGATGAAGGCAGTGCCCCTGAGATCACCGGCTGCACCTTCATCGGTAACTCCGCAGTCGGCGCGGGAGAGTATTCGAGCGGCGGCGGAATGCTCAACACCGATGACAGCAATCCCACGGTGATCGATTGCACATTCGGCGGGAATGACGCCGAGTATCGTGGTGGCGGAATGCACAACTCCAACAGTTCCCCAACGGTCACGGAATGTGACTTCGACGGTAATTGGGCAGGTACGTCTGGCGGCGGCATGTCCAACAGACCCGGCAGTACGCCGACGGTGACCGGCTGCATGTTCACGAACAATACCGGCGACTGGGGCGCCGGGATGTACACCCGTGACAGCGACCCGACGGTGACCGATTGTACGTTCAGCAGTAACGGCGGCCTTGGGATGTACAACTGCTTCAGTAACCTGACCGTGGCCGGCTGCGAGTTCATCGGGAACGACGACGGCGGGATGAACAGCTATGGAAGCAGCCCGCTGGTGGTCAACTGTACCTTCAGCGACAATACTGGCTGTGGCATGGTCAATGAAGGCAACGCAACGGTGATGCACTGCACCTTCGTCCGCAATGGTGGCGGTGGGATGGCCAACACTGATGGAGGCCATACGGTGATCGACTGCATATTCAGCGGCAACACATCTGCGGATTCCGGCGGCGGGATGTGGAATTCCTGCTCGCTTCTGGTGATCAACTGCACGTTCAGCGGCAATCACGCTGCCGAGAACGGCGGCGGGATGTACAACCGCGACTACTGGAGCGCGACGGTGACGAATTGCACATTCAGCGGCAACAGCGCTGGGTATTCCGGCGGCGCGATCTACAGCGCCTGGGGTGGCCCCCTGACGGTGAGCAACTGTATTCTCTGGGGCAACAGCCCCGACGAGGTCGTCGACGGGGGAGACAGCGTTACAACGCTGCATTACTGCGACATTCAGGGAGGCTGGAACGGCGAGGGAGACCACAACATCGCTGCTGATCCATCGTTCGTGAGAGATCCTGATCCGGGCGCAGATGGAATCTGGGGCACGGAGGACGATGACTACGGTGATCTGCATCTTCAACTCGGCTCACCGTGCATCGACGCGGCTGACAACACCGCCGTGCCGCCCGATGAGTTCGACCTCGATGAAGACGGTGACACCGAAGAGGCGATCCCGTTCGACCTCGACGGTAACCCTCGCTTCGTTGATGACCCGGACACGCCCGACACCGGCGTGCCGGGCAATGGACATGACGAGGTCGTCGATATGGGTGCCTACGAGTTGCAGGTCGCCCCGCCATGCCCCGCCGATATCAACAGCGATGGCGCGGTGAATGTCGCGGACCTGCTGCTCACGCTCGCGGCCTGGGGTCAGTCAGACGGGCCCTGTGACCTCACCGATGACCACCAGGTCGACGTCGATGATCTGCTGATCGTTTACGACAGTTGGGGGCGGTGCCCGCAGACACCATGGATGACCGATGTGGAAGGGAAGAACAATGCTCGGTGACTTGAACTCGCGTTGCGTGCACGTGCTCGCCGGTCTCGCCATCGCGTGCCTGCCGCTGCTTGCCCCGAGCAAGAGCGTCGCCGCCGAGATCCACGTGTACCCGGGCGAGTCGATCCAGACGGCGATCAGCGATGCGCTGAACGGCGATGTGATCATCGTGCATGAAGGCACGTACTCTGAGCACATCAACCTGCTGGGCAAGGCCATCACGCTGCGCAGCACCGAACCGGCCGATCCCGACGTGGTCGCGAACACGATCATCGATGGAGGAAACGCTGGTACGATTGTGACCTGTGAAAACGGAGAAGGGCCCGAGACCGTTCTGAACGGGTTCACGATCACGAACGGCAGCGAGGACTTCGGCGGAGCGATGGCCAACTTTTACTGCAGCCCCACGGTGACCAACTGCACGTTCTCCGACAATAGCGCCGTGTATGGTGGTGGGATATTCAACTACGGAAGTGCCCCTGCATTGAGCGGCTGTATCTTCACTGGTAATTCTGCCGTCTACGACGGTGCGGGTATATACAACTACTTCAGCGATGCGACGGTGAGCAATTGCACGTTCACCGGCAACACTGCTGTCGCCAGTGGTGGCGGAATCTGGAACAGCAATAATACGACGACGATCACCGGTTGCACATTCACCGGCAATCTCGCCGGTTGGGGTGGTGGGATGTGCAATGACGCGTGCAGCGCTGCCATCGAAACCTGCGCGTTCACAGATAATTCCGCCGACGTTGGCGGTGGGATGGTGAACCGCGACAGGGGCAATTCGACCGTCGTCAACTGCACGTTCACGAGTAATTCCGCCGACGTTGGCGGCGGGATGGGGAACCGCGATGGGGGCAATCCGACCGTCGTCAACTGCACCTTCGTCGGAAACACGGCGCTCGATGTC